>Ga0208494_1000111_pt1 | contig 26872 bp, 22 predicted proteins | sample CryBogmetaGMA10M_FD_184544 | JGI IMG/M metagenome (GOLD analysis project Ga0208494, IMG submission 184544) | Freshwater microbial communities from Crystal Bog, Wisconsin, USA - MA10M (SPAdes) | ecosystem: Environmental > Aquatic > Freshwater > Lake | place: Crystal Bog, Wisconsin, USA...
CGCTCTCAGAGATGTGACACCGCCATCAACAGAAGCTCTTTTTCGGAGTGGTCATAATGTGGGGAAAGTCGCCCAGAATCTTTTTCCGGGAGGGATAGAAATACCTTATGAGAGTTTTTCTCATAAGCAGCAGCTTGAGATGACAAAGTCAGAAATTAGTAAGGGAACTACTACTATCTATGAATCAGCATTCAGCAATGATGACGTATTTGTAAAAGTCGATATCCTACGCAAAGGTCGAGACGGATGGGAAATTTATGAGGTGAAGGGCTCCACAGAACTTAAGGATGTTCATGTTCCTGATGCGGCCATACAATATCGTGTTCTTACGGGAGCTGGCATATCTGTTTCCAAAGTATTCATCGTACATATCAACAATGAATATGTGAGAAAGGGAGACATTGACGTGAGCGAACTCTTCACGCTGGAGGACATAACGGAGACTGTAAAAGAAGTTCAATCCTCCATTAATGATGAACTACACAAGCAGCGTGAGGTGTTAAAAGGAAGCCTGCCTGTGATCGACATCGGGGAACATTGTGAAGATCCGTATACGTGCGACTTCATGGGCCACTGCTGGGCGCACATTCCAGAAATATCTGTCTTTAACCTTAAAGGAAGGGGGGCTAAGGCTTATGATCTTTACCGGAAAGGAATTGTCCATTTAAAGGATATACCGGAAGATCTCCTGTCCCAGCAGCAACGGACTCAAGTTGAGGCAACACTGAAGCAAAAGAATTTCATTGAGACTGACAGCGTAGGAGATTTCCTTAAATCGCTTTGGTACCCTATGTGTTTTCTGGATTTTGAAACACTCTCATCCCCGATACCGCTGTGGGACGGAACAAGACCATGGCAGCAAGTCCCGTTTCAATATTCTCTGCATAGCCTTGAAAAAGAAGGAAAGGAATTGAAACACTGCGAATATTTGGCCTTGCCCAACGTTGACCCTCGGAAGGAACTGATTGAAAAGCTTCTAAGCGAGATTCCGGACAATGCATGTATACTTCACTATACTGCCTTTGAAAAATCAAGATTGAATGACCTCTCGGAATGGTTCCCAAAATACAAAAAGAAAATCGCCAAACTTATTAATCAATGCATTGATCTTTCTTCTCCATTTCGAAATAGGAGCGTATATCTATGGCAGATGGATGGTTCATATTCCATCAAGAGCGTTCTTCCTGCTATTGCGCCTGATTTGAATTACGATAACATGGAAATAAGCGATGGAGGGGCGGCTACAATTGCATATTTTAGGATGTGCGAATCTGATGATCCGGGGGAGATTACCAGCATCCGGAGATCGCTTCTGGATTACTGCGGACTTGACACAATGGCCATGGTCAGAATCTTGAAAGAATTGAAAAGGTTTATTTAATGTGAACGTATTATAGATAACAAGAGTGGGGGTGAGGTCATGGGTAATTATGAGATTGCAGCGAAAGAGAGAGGTTTAGAGAACTTATCATCAAGTCAAATCGAAGGTGGTTATATCATCAACGATGAGGCTTTCTTTCGACATTGGGAGACTTTGCTTGATGAATGGATCGATTCTATCAAGAAATTTTGCTCCGAAACAGACAGCCCTCCTTATGTCGACAACGAGATGGGGAATGTTGGGCTGCTAATGGCTGTTGCCTGGCGGGTGGGAGGGATCGCGGTATGCGAAAAGCTGGTAGATTTGAAGAACCAAGATTGCAAGGTGAGATTGGATCTCTGGATGAAGTTGCCCGAATCAGGGATTGAGTTGATTGAAGCAAAACATACGTATCACCTCGATAAAATGAAGAGGGATAAAAGCCGTGATAAGTATGATTATACAGTGCTAAAAGAAGAGGTAATAGATCGCGCTCAAAGTTTAAAGATCGAAGTTAATCAACGTGCAGTGGCGGTGGTCTTTCTAACTCGAAAGTTAAAGGAATATAGATCTGATGATAATCCAGCTCCTGCTGTGGACGAAAAAATAAGATGTCTTTTAAATGAAAAGTATGTGCGTCACGGCTGGGATGTGGTGGCATGGTGCTTTCCCAAGGAAATGCGAGATAGTGATTTTCCGGGAGTTATTTTATCTGCGAAATATGTCTAAACACATATGAACGGATGAAGATTGAAAACAAAAAATGAGAACTATCTTGCATGAAGTCATTTTCAAAGACGTGAAGAACAATTAACGCCATTTCTGATTATCAAGCATTCAAACCAATCACAGTAATTACTAATTTCTGCATCATGTATCCAATACATTGCGGTGATTGTTCTCGTTTTTTGCACTAACCCCTTTTCTCACCGTAAGTTCTCTATATATCTATCTTCTTCCCCATATTTCCCTCTTTTGAATGATGTAATTAACGTTCCGTTATATGGAATGATATCATGGTAAAAGATTCCCGACAATCAAAAAGGGAGAGGACAACCATAATTTGAATAAAGACGATTTAAATACAGCCATTGAAAATGCGAAAAGCATTTTTGAAGAGATAACAAACAAATACAACTTAATGAAAAAAAAGGATTATGACGAGTATCTTGTGTTTTCTTCTCCATATGGCCAATGCGAGATAACTTCGAGCATGCGAATGATTGCGGAAGAGTTTCCTGAGATGGTTAATGACTCCATACACAAGACAAAGGCATGCGAGTTGGTTCAGGACATTCGTAAGCTAAGAGAAGAAATAGCTCGCACATTCGTGGCAAAATCCAAAGATGACTTGAGAAAGAAAATGGATAATTATGAGAAGAGTTTGGCACAAATCGCTGAGAATCTTGAAGTCATGGAAGATACATTTGTTGAGATCAGGTTCAATGCCCTTGATTACAATATCATTGATGAGCTGAGGGAAGATCCGATTATATCTTTGAAACACACGCCGCAAAGCGGAGCTTCAATCCGCATAGTGATTGGAACCCTTGATGAATTAAAACAAGTAATAAACACTAAGAGAACATAAAAAATATTCATAATTAAAAATTTGTTGCAGATATGTTTCATAAAGTTATTCTGTACGCCATCAAGTAAGAACATCAAAGATCAACTTGAATCTTATTCAATTACTAAGGTGACACCTGCTTATGCCTATAGATAGAGTCTCCATTTTTATTGGCGCTAAAGATTCGCGCTATAGTGTGATTGATAAGGCAGTCGGGATTATAAAAGATACATATAATGATGGATTCAGAGTCAACGATCTCACATCTCTTGATTCATTCTCAACTGAGGAAAAAGAATGTCTAAGAAGTATGTTTTCTCCTAATATTACTATACTGGAGGCTTGGGAACACAGTTTCCAATTCTACTTTCACGAAAATCTTTGGCACTACAATGAATCAGGTTATGATTATAGAATGACAATGAGATTCATATTGCTGCTACTCAATACTAACACGACCTTGATTAGCAAAACAGTCTACACTGATGACTATCGGCTAATAGAAAACCTGTATCATGGCTGGAATAAGTTATATGACGAAGAACTTCAGAGGATTGTACAAAAGAGTCGTCTATATGAAGTAAAATCTGATACGATACAATTCATATCTCGTGCTCTTAAAACTAGAGTCGGCGATTCTTGTGAGTTTAATTTTAAATTTGTTAAAGCTTTCGCCGAATCATTATCCGATTATGACCAGAAGCTTATTTATGAAGCTATAATGGGCCATCCTCGATCCGATTGATTTGGGGGTTTTTTATTGTAGATCAGACAGGAGATTTTTTATGCCGATCCGCATAAGATGTCGTGATAAACTGCGATATGTGGCGCATCCAAAGTACTATAAAAGATATAGTGCGTCTTTGGCAGGCGCTCCAATAGAGTGTTATACGGAAAGGAAACCAAAAGTCCGCGTGTTATGCGAATCAATCTAATTATTGTTCGGTGAATGAGGGACACACAATGATTGGCGCAATTGCAGGCGATATAATTGGCTCCGTATACGAATTTAACAATATCAAGACCAAAGACTTCATATTGTTTTCCGACCGATGCTTTTTTACTGACGACTCGATTCTGACGATTGCCCTGGCCGATTCCATTATGACAGGCAAGCCATATGTGGAGAACCTGAAGACTTTCTATCGGTGGTATCCAAACGGTGGGTATGGCGGTAGTTTTCATCGCTGGGCGCAAAGCCGAAGATCAGAGCCATACAACAGTTGGGGTAACGGGGCCGCGATGCGTATTAGCCCGGTGGGGTTTACGTATAACGACCTTGATACCGTCTTGCAGAAGGCAAGGGAGTTCACCGCACTTACACACAGTCATCCAGAAGGCATAAAAGGAGGACAAGCAACTGCGACCGCTGTCTTCCTTGCCCGATCAGGGAATTCAAAGGCCGAGATCAAGGAGTTTGTCGAGTCGAGATTTCAATATGATTTGAGCAAACATGTCGACGACATTCGCCCGACCTATGAGTTTGACGAATCCTCTCGAGGCACAGTCCCACAGGCCATACGGGCATTCATTGATTCCGTCGATTTCGAGGACGCCATCAGGACGGCCGTGTCGCTTGGTGGTGACACGGACACTCTGGCATGTATTACTGGCGGAATTGCGCAAGCGTTTTATGGATCCGTGCCAGAAACTATACAGCAGAATGTCTATTCAATTCTTGACAATCGTCTCGGTGTCATTACACAGCGATTTATGGAACGATATTGCAGACAAAAATGACAGAACCAACAAATGCACGGTACGGCTTACCGCCGCTCGTGATTTGCACAGTTACTCTCTTTTAATCCGCAAACCACAATTAAGGAAAATGTGATGTAGATTATGGAAACAAAAGCCGAAACTTTCAAGATGATTTTCCCCCGATTGAGTGGACACACTGAAGAGTTGTTATTATAAACATAGAGGGATGTGGAGGTGTGTCATGGGTATTTGGAGCGGATAAGCGGTATTTTGATCGGGAGTTCAAGTATGAGGCCATTCGGTCGATGGACGAGTGCAAACGTTCTGTGCTGGATATTACCAAGGATTTGGACCTTCATCTGAAGGTTCCTGAGGTTGTACGAAAGGGCAACTCGATTCGCCCTGCATAACAGCACCAAAATCTGTGCGGACTAACGGGAGAATTTGTCACACCTCACCGTCCAGTTCAAAAGAGCTTAGGAGGTTTCAAGAATGAAACTAACTGCCGTTGACTATTACGAGCGCGCCAGAACCCGTTCATTTGAAGGAGACAATAAGGGTGCGCTCGCGGACATCAATAGGGCAATCCGATCCGACCCCCGAATGGCGATTGCATACTTTGCTCGTGGGGACATAAAGCGGTCAGGTGGAGATGCCAAAGGTGCCGTTGCCGATTTTACCATGGGCATCAAACTGGATCCAAAATTCACGCCTGCTTATATTGGACGTGGAGATGCGCGGCGGAATATCGGTGACACAGACGGTGCCATCACCGACTTTAACAAAGCTATCAAACTGGATGCTAAAAATGTGTCGGCGTACATCGGACTAGGAATGGCGCGAACTCAAAAAGGAATCGGTGGTGCAATTAACGACTTCAATAAAGCAATCAAATTAGACCAGAAAGCTTCCGAGGCATATTTCGGACGTGGCTGGGCACGTGCAGGTAAGGGAGACACGAAGGGAGCGATTTCCGACTTTACGAGAGCGATCAAGTTAAATCCACGACAAGGAGCTTACAGCAAGGCTTTGGCGGACTTTGATAAAGCAATCAAATTGGACCCCAAATTGGCAACGTTATATCTAGGGCGCGGTACAGCCCATCTTGCAATGGACAATACGGAGAAGGCAATCGGTGACTTAACTCTCGCAGGGAGATTGGATGTTTCTCTAAAATCTCTTGCAAGCCCTTTGCTAGAGCTCTGCACAGATAGTAAGCGTGACGACGCGTTCGCGCGATGGGCAAAAAGCTACCGGGCTGCAGCCCGGCTCAATGGATATCGCGCTGCCGTAAGGACACTGTCCCTTGAGCACGACCAGGCAACGCTGCGGCAGGCACGGCGCGCGATTCGTCAGAACATCGAACTCGTCGCGGTCGCAATGTCCTTCGCACAACTCAACAAAGCGGCGGATTTCTCACCTGTGATAGCTAAGCAGACCTACGATGCCGAAGCGTCTCCTTGCCGCTATGTAGTTCTCTTTTTTGATTATTACAATAGCACTCGTTGGCTCCTCGTCGATGATTTGCGCGAAATCGACTTGGCGGACCTGGTTGCCGCGGGCCGGTTCACAGCGCCAACCGTCGCGGAGATCCACATCCGCCATCCAGGGGGGCGTCCGTTCTCGCGGGGCGAGCACTCGCGCCTCGAAAAGGCGGTCCTGTACGATCTGCGTTTCGACTTCGATGATAGTGAGTTGTCAATCGAATTCAATCGACACTCCTTCGGGCTCCAGGTGCACTTGGAGGCACACGACTCGAGAGACAATTCTGGAGGCAGTAGGGATGAACTAATCCAATAACATGCTGCATTTCTAACGGGAATCCTTAAAGTATCGTTTTATAAAAACCATTTATTAGTGGGTGACACGCCCAACCGGCGTATTTCATTTTTTCATTGCTCGCCCTTGTGTATGCCAAATACAAGTGTTCAGTGTGGATTTTCTGAGCAACCTAATGAATACCGAATGAAATATGGAAATGATAGACAGCTTATTTTCTGTTCCTGGGAATTTAGCTGTTTTCCTGAAATCCACAAACCCCATAGCTCGACGCAAATTCAGTATTTAAAGTCGTTATCAATGATGTGATTTCCAAGTTAATTATGATATTAGATGGAGAAATTCGGATGTCCGGTTCTGGACGAGGCCAGAGGCGACGGAGACACGCCGGGAGGGTCAGGTTGGCGTGAAAGTAATTACGATCAATGGAAAGAAATACAGACTACCCAACGCCCTGAACCCCTTTCAGCTAGGCCTTTACATTCACCTGATTGATTGGAAATGGCAACATATCACTACAGATTATGGTACATCCCAAGGAGGGAAATATGATGCCATCCTCCCTGGAACCATGGTAGAACGCAATGAATGGCCTCATATTTATTCTGAAGTTCGAAAAGTCTTGAGGGCTCACAGGTCAAAGAATGACTTTCGCATTCACCCGCACTTTTATCACATGGCGAGCTCTCAAGCCGCCATCATCAACCTCTTTCTCCCAATCCTGCAACACCCTTCTGTCAACTTCATCCTTGGCGCTATCAAGCCAGACTTAGCTTCACTGGCGACTGATTGTCTCGACAATGGTTATTGCATAGAGTTCTGGGGAGGGAATTTCGACAATAACGACTTCAATTCCGGCAACAAGGGGTTGCTGGGCGACAAGTCCACCATGTCCGGCACCGATTCAGATATTGCCATTGCCTATCGCAATCATCAAAACGAACTGTGCCTATGGCTGATCGAGCACAAACTGACCGAAAGCGAATTTACAGAATGTGGCGGCTTCAAGAGCAAGGGCAGGAAAGCGAAGCACGATTGCATCAAGAGCTTCGCCCAGATTGTGACCGACAAGCATACATGCTATTACCACGATGTTCGCAAATTCAAGTATTGGGAGATTACGGAAGTCAACCAGCAATTCTTTGCCAATCATTCATCTCATGCATCGTGCCCTTTTAGGGGAGGGATGAATCAGTTGTGGCGTAATCAGTTGCTGGCACTGGCTTTAGAACAGGACAAAAATCAATCCTATAAGCACACCACATTTTCGGTGGTCAGGCATCCCGGCAACAACCACCTGGATGAGTCGATCAAGGCATTCAAGGCCCTGATTGACAACAATGCGATGTTCACGGAGTTTACGTCGACAAATGTTATCGGTGCCGTAGAGAAATACAGCGATGCCGTGCTTGATGAGTGGATTACATGGTATAGGGGGCTTTACAGGCTGAAAGAGCACAAACTATAATTTGGACTTAGGAGGAAGGAATATGTCCGGAAAATATGAGCTGCATTCTCTACTGGAAATTTTTGATTCAGGCAGAAGAGGATTTCAGATTCCTGATTATCAAAGAGGTTATTCTTGGGAGAGTCAGCAGGTTAAAGACCTTATTAAGGACTTGGAACACTCGTCTATGATAGGGATGCGCCATTTCGGTGGAACGATCGTAGCAGCAGAGTCCGCTTTAGGGCAAAAAAACGTATATGACATTGTTGATGGTCAACAGAGACTAACTACAATGATTATATTGTTACGCACGCTTTATAAACAAAAGAATGTATTACTTTGGAAAGACCGAGATGGAAATGATCTCGACATTTATAAAACGTTTATTATGGATGAGAGTAAGGTAGGGAATACACTAAGACTTTTCAAATTGAACCGCGAAACCGATAATTTCTTTCTTGAAAATATCCTCAAGGATAATCTGTCTCCAATCCCAGGACGTAACAAATCACATAGTAATCTTTTAAATACGAAATCGATTATTGAAAAGTGGTTGAAGCCAAAAGACATAGATGAGTCCAAGAGAGTTTTGGATGTTCTTATCAATAATTTTGGATTCCTCTTTTACGCTCCCCGTAATACCAGCGAAACTGGATTGATGTTCGAGGTTATCAATAATCGAGGTAAACGATTGAGCCAGTTGGACAAGGTCAAGAATTACCTCATCTACTATGCTGCCAAGGGTGGATTTACGGACTTGTCCGAAAAAGTAAATGCAGAGTGGGGCAACAACCTGCTCTACCTTAATGATGCAGGTATAACCAGCAATGAAGACGAGGACTCATTCCTTCGGAACTGTTATCTGGTCTTTTTTAATCCGACAAAAAAAGATAGTTACGCCGTCTATGAGAGACTCAAAGAGGAGTTCCCTTCTGATTTGCCTGCTGCCGAAAAGGCCAACACTGTGAAAAGGTTGCTCAGTTTTGTTGATTTTTTGGGTAAATCGACCTTGGCATATCGGAAACTCGTTACTCAGATGGATGTAGATGATGCCGAAGAAAGAGATCCGTTACTCAAGCTATCTTTGCAGGCCACTATTGCGTCTGTAACCCCTCTGCTTCTGTCCGTTTTTTCAAGAGAGAAAGATGTCAGAAGTCGTGTAAAAATCTTTGGACTGGTTGAGAAGCTCAACTTCCGCTATTATGGATGTCATATCGCCTCACGGGCAGATTCAGGCCAAGGTGATCTTTTTTACTGGGCGCATCACTATTTCGATAATTACGGAACTGATGTCGATGGCGCTATTATTGACTCTGTTTGGTTGGAAAACAAGTTGATAGAGTTCGTGCGCCAGAATGCGGCTGATAAGAATTTCGTTGAAGCTCTTACCTTGGATAAGGATGAGTCAGGCGACTATTATGACTGGCAGTCCTTAAAGTATTTTCTTGCCAATTATGAAGAGAAACTTCAAAAGGACTTCCAGAGGACAGCTGATCTAAAAGCAATGCTTGTCAAGAAGGACAACGGGGATCTCAATGATGCATATGACAAAGAGCACATCTGGGCACGTGCTGACACTATCTATATCGATGACTCCAAAGATGATATGCGTAATATCAATAAAAGGCGACTTGGAAACTTTGCTTTATTAGAGCCATCAATTAACCGATCTGTGAGTGAGTCAACGATTAAAGAAAAGGTTGATTCATACTTCGCTGAAGCCCGCCCAGATATACCAAATACGAAGATGCTTAGAGAGCTTCGACAAATGTATGATGATGCTGTTACGGAAATTGACAAGATACGAAAGAATAAGACTTGGAGATATTGGGAGGAGCTTTACTCCATGTTCTTCGATAAGCGCGAAGAGAAAATAATCAATTTTGCCCTGGAACGTTGGTGCGTGTATCACGGGAGCGGGAGCATCAAAAAAGTGTCTATTGATAGCCTTTCGGGTAGCAATCAAATTTTTCAATCAATTTGAATCAAAGGTAAATCATGACCACCGTCAGCCAAATAGAAAGTGCAACCCACAAACGGAACGTCAACGTCCAGATTATCCTCGATAAGGTTTAGGGTGAGGGATGTCTTCTATGAACCGCACAGATCATTTGGCGACGGGGCATAGCAGCACGAAACAGCTGCTTCTTCCTCCATAAGGAGCATCAAAGGTAGGATATGCCAGACAATTCCAAATACAAAGCGAGAGGCGACTGATCGAGCCAGATCATTGAATGCTGTTTGAAAGTGCTCGGTCTTTTTGAATTCGTTTGAAAAATTACCGTTGACAAATGTTAGCAGATATGCTAACCAACAGCCATGAGTTATTCCATCGTCTACTTCCATTCACGGGTTAAAGCTGAGATAGAAAGCTGGCCTGATGGCATATTGGCCGATTATGCACGGATTGTGGAGTTGTTGATGGAGTTCGGGCCGAATTTGCGCATGCCGCATTCACGTGCTATCGGTGGCGGTCTTTTCGAATTGAGGCTCCGAGGTCGCGAAGGCATCGGACGGGCGTTTTACTGTTTTGTCATCGGCCAACGTGTCGTAATTCTTCATGCGTTTATCAAGAAAACACCGGACACGCCAGAGCGGGAACTGAAGATATCCCGGAAAAGGATGAAGGAGGTACAGAATGGATGAATTAAAATACGAACCTGTTTCCCACAACCATAAGGCATTTCTCAAGAATGCCCAAAAACGGAAAGGATTCAGCAAGGCATATAATGATCTGGAAGAAGAATATACTCTTGTCCGCGAGATGTTGTCGGCACGTTCAAAGTCCGGTCTCACCCAAGAGGCGGTTGCGGAGTTGATGGGAACGACCAAAAGTGCTGTTTCACGCTTGGAATCTGCTGGAAAGCATGCACCATCCCTGACAACCCTGAAAAAATATGCCCAAGCTGTTGGCTGCCATCTGAAAATCAAGTTCATCCCCAAATCAGGTTCAGCAAAACACACAACCGGATGTGTAAAGCAGCGTGCCGGTTAGCCCGCGAGTAGCAGATTTCGTTAATCTTCAGCGCTCTCCGCTTCATGTTTTGCTGACTTTGCAGGTAGCACCAATAACCGGCACATTTCATTTTTTCATTGCTCGCCCTTGTGTATGCCCAAATACAAACCTACACTATAGCCATCCCTCTCAATTCATTGAATACGGAATGAAGGGTGCAAAGCCTCGACGGCTTATTTTCTCTTCCTGTGGAATCCGGCTGCCTTCCTAAAATGAATCATCGACAAATCAAAGAAACTCATGTAAATTTTATGTCGAAATCTACGGGGTGATTGGAAACATAATTCTGTTCATCGGATGAAGAATAAACCATAAATTCTTTTGTACGTAAAATTCAGCGTAAAAGGTGTTTTTTCAATGCCAATCGGAGGATAATACATGAAGAAGCCACCACAAGAGCTCATCGATGCATTCCTAAAGTGGTACGGAAGTAATCCCCATTCAAAGAACGAGGAATACTATCTCAATACGATCACATTGAGCCATCTAACAGCGTTGTCCAAATCCGATTTCATAAACTTCTTTTACAATTTCGCTCATGAAGGTGGTCGCTTGCAGAGCGGTGGACAACGATCAAGTGGTAAATTCCGGCAGACGATTGAAACTAATTACGAAAAATTCCGTCCTTTCGTTTTGAGTCCATTCGACGCAAATTTCGATGAGGCGAAGTGGCTTAACGAGACGAAATCTTTTAAATACTTCGGCCTCGGCCTAGCATCTATCTATCTGAACCGAGTAGACAAGAAGCGTTTCCCCATCCTCAACGATAAAGTTTCAAAATCACTAAAACTGTTCGCCATCACCCTACCATGGGATCCAGTGAAAAGATACAAGGCTGTACACGAGGCACAGAAACAACTCATCACTTGGTTCCCTCAGTTTGAAAATTTCTACCGTGCCGATGCGCTGAACCAATTTATCATCGGAGAGAAGGAGGGGCAGCCGTGGAAGGAAATGCTGTCAAAAGGTGAGGATGTGGAATCTGATACACTTTACTGGATCTTTCAAGGCACCCCGAAGAAATATGATGTGATCGGTGCTTTGCGGGATGGGGTATTGAATTCATGGTCGGTTAACCAACACAAGAAAGAAATCAAAGCGGGCGACAGAGTTATCATATGGGTAACGGGGAAAGACAGCGGCTGCTATGGACTTGCAACAGTAATGTCTGAAGTGAAAGTTATCGAGGAAGATTCCAAGGAGGCATCTTACTGGATGAAACCGACTGATCAGGTCTCCTCAGAAGGTGTAACAATCCGCATCGACAATAACCTGTGGAACGCCCCTGTGCTCAAGGAAGAACTTGATACTCTGCCGGGGTTTTCAGATTTCCCAGCGGGAACGCAAGGAACAAACCTGAAAATCACTGAAGCCCATTTCAAAGACATTCAGGGTCTTGTCTTAGGGAGAATACAAATGCGCTATTGGGTTTACGCCCCAGGACCGAACGCTCAGTTCTGGGATGAGTGTTGGCAGAAAGGAATAATGGTTTATGGGGCAGATGAATTGGTCGATCTGCAAACGTATGCGAGTAAAGATGACATTGAAAAGGAAATTAGAAAAGTACTGAAACTGAAGCATAGACCCACAAACGACGCTCGCGCTGCTTGGGAATTCTCTCGTGTCGTTAAGCCGGGCGATGTTGTCATCGCTAAGAAAGGCAGACAGCAGTATATAGGCTATGGCATCGTAACTGGTCCCTACGTTTATGATGCCAGCCGGGTTAAATACCGCAATGTGAGAACTATGCGATGGGTCAAGAAAGGGGAATGGAACGAGGCCAAAGGGCCCATCGTTCTAAAAACACTGACCGACATCACGAAATATCCGGAGTATGTCGAAACCCTGAAGAAGCTAATAGGTATAGACGATCTAGTTCCCACAGGCAGCAGACCAATGCCGGCACTCAACACGATCCTCTACGGCCCCCCGGGTACGGGAAAGACATACGCTCTTCGCAATGAGTATATGAAACGCTTTACTGAAAGTCAGATGGTATCCCGGGAGCAGTTTGCCCAGGAAATCGCCGGGGAGTTGACCTGGCTGCAGGTGATCACCATCGTCCTGTATGATTTGGGACCGGCAAAAGTGTCATCCATCTTTCACCATCCCCTACTGCAGGCTAAAATTCGCCGCCAGGCGAATCAGAACCCTAAAAACACAATTTGGTCCTGGTTGCAGATTCATACAAAGATGGACTGCCCCAACGTGAAACATGCGCAACGGGATGAACCGCTGATCTTCTCAAAAGATGAGCAATCCGTCTGGTCAGTAGACCGAGAGATGGTTGACGAGCAACTACCAGAATTGATCGACAAGCTCAAGATGTTCCGAGAATTCAAGCCGATTACCAAAGAGATCAGGCGGTTCGAATACATCACATTCCATCAATCCTACTGCTATGAGGACTTCATTGAGGGTATCAAGCCCGTAATGTCCGAAGATGTGACCGAAATGCTGACCTACGAAGTCAAACCGGGAATCTTTAAGAAGATGGTCAAACTGGCCTCGGATGACCCCGACCACAACTACGCACTTCTAATCGATGAAATCAATCGCGGCAACGTGGCCAGCATCTTTGGCGAACTCATAGCCCTTATCGAGGATGACAAGCGAAAAGGAGCCCCGAACGAGCTCAGGGCGCAACTACCCTATTCTCGGCAGGAATTCGTGGTACCAGACAATCTTTACCTCATCGGTGCTATGAATACAGCGGACCGAAGTGTGGAAGCACTCGATACGGCCCTGCGTCGCCGCTTTACATTCGTTGCTATTTCCCCGCAACCCGAGCTCATTCAACAACCTGTCAATCTGGAAGTGGATCTCCGGCACCTTCTCATAACAATCAACGCACGTATCGAGAAATTGTTGGATAAGGATCATTGCATCGGCCATTCCTACTTCATGAGTATCTTTAAGTCCAATGATCCCTTTGGTGAATTACGCAGCATTTTTGCGACGAGAATCCTACCCCTGCTGGAGGAATACTTCTATGGCGATCCGGCTAAGATCGGCATGGTTATGGGTGAGAGATTTGTCACGCGAAAAGACGAAACGATCGAGTGGGCGAAGGGTGATTGGGGGGTGGACGAGTTCGAAGAACGACGCGTTTACGCTTTGCAGGATCCCATGACCCTGAAGGGCGAAGACTTCCGTGCAATCTATGAGTAAAATCATCCAGGTATTCGAGCACACATCATTGCCAGTGGGAGGAACGTTTACCTCTGCCCATTTCAAGTACTTGGTGCAGTACAATGAACGCCACAGCAACCGATTCTTTGCAGTTGGATTGAATCGCATCCATTTCCGGAATTACGTCGGCGTCATCCAAGTCGGTAGTCTCACCATTGAGATTCTGCCCAAAGCAGACAAGGCTCCTGACTCGCCGACCGAGAAACAGAAGTGGCAGAGTGTACTCATCGAGATGCTCCGGCAGTCAGGATTCATCCGGGTGGCGTCGATGTCGGATGCCCGATTGAGACTGAGATCTTCCACGTTACTCGATATTTACTTCGAGTCATTTCTGGCAGAAGTCGATGAGCTCGTACATCATGGTCTGGTTCGTAAGTATCGCCAGACTTGCGGGAATCTTACTACCCTGAAAGGGCGTATCCTCTTTCAACGGCACATTGCCAAGAACATTGTCCATCGCGAGCGGTTCTTCACGGCCCACGTGTTTTATGACCGCAACAACCCGTTCAACCAAATATTGCGTGTCGCTCTGGATGTGCTCGTTCGCGTTTCGTCGAATCCACATTTGGTTGCATTCACACGCAGCCTTGTCATTCTATTCCAGGATGTGGATGAAGTTGAAGTCACGGAGCGTACATTCAACCGCCTCCCTTACACCCGGAACACAGAACGCTATCGCAGGGCGCTGCAACTTGCCCGCTTGATCATATTGAACTACAGTCCGGACATCCGTGGTGGCAGAGAAAATGTCCTGGCAATTCTGTTTGATATGAATTCCCTGTTTGAACGATTTGTCTACGCCCAGCTTAAGCGGGTGGAAGCGAAACAGGCAGTGCACCAGATCTCGTTCAAGGCTCAAGTGTCCCGCCACTTCTGGTCAGCCGACAGAATGCAGAAGTCCATCCGTCCCGACATCATCGCGAAGATCGGTACCGGTCCCGATTACGAGCGAGTCGTCATTGATACCAAATGGAAAATTCCTGGCGACGGTAAACCAGGCGACGCTGATTTGCAGCAGATGCACGCATACAACATCCAGTTCGGCGCACGACGAAGCTTTCTTCTCTATCCAAAAGTCGGCACACAGACAGATGTTCGAGGAAGATTTTCCAAGGGCGATACGCTTCCTCCATCTTTTGTCCACGACTGTAGCATGGTATTCATAGAACTGTTTGAAGGCAACAAACTACGGCGCGAAATTGGGAAAGATTTTGTCACAATGCTCACCAGCACCGACTGACCTATCGATCTCTGCCACTCCTGCCATCAGAAGAGGATAGTGGAACTCTGGGAATTACTATCACATGTTTCTATCACTGATAATCGATAAACTTTTGGTGCTTTGATTATGTGTACTCATAGGTTCTCAAGATAGCGGTATTATTAATTATTAATCGTTTCATTCTTACCGACAAGCAAATACAAGTCAATACTTTCGGTTATCGGCCAAATTCATTTACTTCGGTTTGAAAGGTGCTAATGTGCTAATACTTGACACAGAGTTATTTCCAGTACAGTATAACCTATATGGTCTTTGGATCTGTGAAATGTGGGTTATAACCGCGACTCATAAATAATGTAACTCTTATGAGAATTGCTGGCTACAGAATAGCTGGGTGTTTTGGCTGGTGTTGAAAAGATGGATTCGGAGCTGAACGAAACGCAGGTAGTCACAAAACAGCGGGTCGCCGATCATGGCGAGGTGTTGACCGGCAAGCGGGAGGTCAACGCCATGCTGGATTTGGTGAAGTCCGAGACCGAGCGGATTGACTCGCGCTTCCTCGAACCCGCTTGCGGGACGGGCAACTTCCTGACGGAAATCCTCGAACGCAAGCTCCGCGTGGTAGAGGCACGCTACGGCAAGAGCCAACTTGATTTTGAACGCTATGCCATCCTGGCCGTGTCGTCCATCTACGGCATTGATATTCAGGAAGACAACGTCCAGCAGTGCCGCCACCGACTTTTCGGGATATTTGATCTGAACTATTTGCGATTGTTCAAAAACAAGACAAACGATGACTGCCGTGAATCCGTCCGATTCATCCTTGAACGAAACATCATCCACGGCGACGCGCTCTCCCTGAAGACTGGGGGCGACAACCCAAAGCCGATTGTCTTTTCCGAGTGGTCGCCGGTCAATGGAAGCATGCTGAAGCGGCGGGACTTCACATTCCACGGGTTGCTGGAACACGCTTCGATGAAGGAACTGCCGCTCTTTTCCGATCTCGGTGAGGATGTATTCATTCCGACGCCGGAAAAGGAATACCCGCTGACCCGTTTTCTGGAGGTAGCCGATGTTGACCAGCACTAACTACAATCCGGACGTACTGTCCTGCATTGCGAATCTGAGCAGCGACGAGGTGTTCACGCCGCCGCAACTGGTAAACCAGATACTGGATATGCTCCCCAAGGAGATCTGGAGCGACAAGAAGGCCACATTCCTTGATCCGGGGTGCAAGTCTGGCGTGTTCCTGCGCGAGATCGCCAAGCGCCTCGACACGGGCCTGGAGAAGCAAATCCCCGACCGGAAGAAGCGACTCAACCACATCTTCAAGAATCAACTGTTCGGGCTGCCCATCACGGAGTTGACATCCCTGCTTTCACGCCGCTCGGTGTATTGCTCGAAAACCGCCAACGGGAAGTATTCCGTCTGCGAAATCTTCGATGAACCGCAGGGCAATATCCGCTTCAAGCGTGCGGAACATACATGGGAAAAAGGGCGCTGCGTTTTCTGCGGTGCAAACGAGGAGAACTACAAACGGGGCACGGAACTGGAAACTCACGCCTATCAATTCATCCACACCGACAAGCCGGAGGAACTATTCAATATGAAATTCGATGTCATTGTTGGCAATCCGCCGTATCAACTGAGCGACGGGGGCGCAAAGGCAAGTGCATCTCCCATATATCAGTTGTTTGTGCAGCAGGCCAAGAAGCTAAATCCTCGGTTCCTTTCCATGATCATTCCTTCTCGATGGTTCTCTGGTGGTAAGGGGCTGGATGATTTCAGAAATGAGATGCTCAATGACAACCATATCCGCAAACTTGTTGATTATCCAGATTCTACCGAGTGCTTCCCAGGAGTCGATCTGAGCGGTGGTGTCTGTTATTTCTTGTGGGACAGGGATAATCGAGGTGCTTGTGAAATAACTACACACATGGAGGGAAAGAGATCAACAGTGACGCGCCCCCTCCTCGAAAAAGGAATTGATTCATTCATCCGATACAACGATGCCGTTTCTATTCTGCGCAAGATAAACGCGAAGTGCGAGACAAGTTTCAGCCAGATGGTTAGCGCAAGAAAGCCTTTTGGGTTTTCGACGGATTTTAGCGACTTTAAGCCGAGAGCATTCCGGGGTAGCGTCGGATTTATCGGCTACAACAAAACTGGCTTCGTGAGTCCTTCTCAGATTCAACAGAACGCCGCATGGGTCAACAAGTACAAGGTCTATATCTCCATGGCCTATGGGGAAAGAATAGCCTCATCCTATTGGGTCTTGGGGAAGCCTTTTTTGGGCGAGCCTGGAACATGTTGTTCCGAGACCTATCTTGTTATTGGGCCGGTTCCTACCAAAAGAGAGGCCACTAATGTCATGACTTACATCCGTTGTCGGCTATTTAGATTTCTTGTTTTGCTCAACAAACCGACACAACATGCGACCAGCAAGGTGTATACTCTCGTTCCCAAGCAAGACTTCAGCGAGCCGTGGACCGACGATAAGCTCTACAATAAGTACGGCTTGACCAAGGACGAAATTGCCTTTATTGAGTCCATGGTTCGCCCGATGGAGGCGAACAATGAATAAGGAGTTCTTCCCTTCGCGCCCGGCATCAAAGCCGACGATCTACGCCTACGAGGACACCAACCCGCAATATGCCGGGTTGCTCAAGGTAGGCTATACCACGGCGGATGCGCAATCCCGCGTGGCGCAGCAGTACCCCACGTTGAGACCCGGCAAGCCGCCGTACCGTATCGTCATCGAAGAATCGGCCATGCGCGGCGATGGGTCGTGCTTCATGGACCATGACGTTCATCGTTACTTTCGGATGATCGGCATCAAGAACCCTGAAGGTGAGTGGTTCCGTTGTACGGTGGAACAGGTCAAGGCTGCGGTCATTGCGGTACGGACCGGGCAACTGAACGAAGAAAGCCGATCGCTCGATTTCAAAATGCGGCCGGAACAGGAATCGGCAGTTGAAAAGACCATCGTCTATTTCAAGAGTTTCCGCAGAGAGAACAAGAGCAAGCCGCCGCATTTCCTTTGGAACGCCAAAATGCGGTTCGGCAAGACCTTCGCCGCCTATCAGTTGGCAAAGAAAATGGGCTGGCGCAAGTTGCTGGTGCTGACCTTCAAACCGGCGGTACTGAACGCATGGGAAGAAGATTTGAAGTGCCACGTTGACTTCCCGGGCTGGCAGTTCATTTCCAAGAAACCCGGCGGCTTGGCGTATGAGGATGCGGACAAAAAGAAGCCATTCGTCTGCTTCGGCTCGTTTCAGGACTATCTCGGCAGGAATACAAGTACAGGCGGAATCAAGACCAAGAACGAGTGGGTGCATGCGACCAACTGGGATTGCGTGATTCTGGACGAGTACCACTACGGGGCATGGCGCGAAAACGCCAAGGAGCTTTTCGAGGCGGAGGACGAGAAAGAAGCAGAGTTCGGCGAAGGCGAGGGCATCAAGGACTTCGACGAAGAGACCATGCCGATCACGACGGGCGGTTATCTCTACCTATCCGGCACGCCGTTCCGGGCGATTGCTTCGGGCGAGTTCATCGAGGAGCAAATCTTCAACTGGACGTACTCAGATGAACAGCGATCCAAGCGGGACTGGAAGGGGGCAAACAATCCCTACGCCGCACTGCCGCGGATGGTCATGTTGACCTATCAGTTGCCGGACGCGATTCGGGAAATCGCCATGCAGGGCGAGTTCGACGAGTTCGACCTGAACGTCTTCTTTTCAGCGGAAGGCGTGGGTGACAAGGCGAAGTTCAAATATGAGGACGAAGTTCAGAAGTGGCTGGACCTGATCCGGGGTGCGTTCATGCCGACCAGCGTTGACAACCTGAAGCTCGGTGCGCAGAAGCCGCCAATGCCCTTTTCGGATGTGCGGCTGTTGAACGTGCTTTCGCACACCTTCTGGTTCCTGCCAAGCATTGCTTCGTGTCATGCCCTGCGCAATCTGCTGAAGAAAAAGCAGAACCGCTTCTATCACGATTACACGGTGATTGTGGCGGCCGGGAGCGCCGCTGGTATTGGGGTTGCGGCATTGCCGCCCGTGCTGGAGGCTATGGACGATCCGCTAAAGACCAAGACGATCACGCTGTCATGCGGGAAGCTGACAACAGGCGTAACAGTCAGGCCGTGGACCGGGATTCTCATGCTGCGCAATTCATCCACCCCGGAAACCTACTTCCAGGCCGCCTTCCGGGTACAGTCCCCGTGGACAGTCAGAAATTCCGACGGTGCTTCGCCGAATCAGGAGCAGATCATCAAAGAGGAGTGTTACGTTTTTGACTTTGCGCCGGACCGGGCCTTGCGGCAGATCGCCGATTACAGTTGCCGCCTGAATGTCAACGAGTCCAATCCCGAGAAGAAAGTAGAGGAGTTCATCAGTTTTCTGCCCGTCCTAGCCTATGACGGCAGTTCCATGAAGCAGATTGACGCAGCTGGGATTCTCGACATGGCCATGAGCGGCACGACAGCCACCCTGCTTGCGCGGCGATGGGAGAGCGCGTTGCTAGTGAATGTGGACAATGACACGCTCAGGCGGCTCATGGACAATCCCAAAGCCATGGAAGCCCTGATGAGCATCGAAGGCTTTCGGAATCTGAACCAGGACATCGAGACCATTATCAACAAGTCGGAGGCGGTGAAGAAGGCGCGGAAGGAAGCCAATGACGAAACACTTTCCGCCAAGGAAAAGAAGGAACTGACCGAGGAAGAGAAGGAGTACAAGAGTAAGAGGAAGGAGATTCAGGAGAAGCTCATCAAGTTTGCCACGCGGATACCGATCTTTATGTATCTGACCGACTACCGGGAGCGGTGCCTGAAGGATGTCATCACCCAATTGGAACCGGGGTTATTCAAAAAGGTCACTGGGTTGTATGTGAAGGACTTTGAACTGCTGGTGAGCCTTGGAGTTTTCAATAGCGCCTTGATGAATGACGCGGTATTCAAATTCAAACGGTACGAGGATGCCAGCCTGAGTTACACGGGAATCAACAAGCATGAAGGCGAAGACATCGGCCTATACGACACTGTTTTGAGCCGTACTGACTATCAGGAGACGTTTGTGAATGAGGCTATTGAGACGTGAACATCGTCATGAATAGTAATAAATGGGCCAACCGGGTAACCTGGGTAGCTAACCCCTTAGTCAAGTATTTCTGGTAGAAAGCTGCTACACAAAAACTTTCCCCCAATTTCACGATTTAATAAAGTAATGGGTAATCTCTCGGTACAGTCAAGGGCGTATAGGTAAGTGTCTATCGTTATTCCTCGCGCCGCAGTCCCTTGAAGGATTTCCTGTCCACCCAGGTGCGGTGTGCTCGCCGATATGACCGGATCACCGGGTTCTTCAGCTCCTCCCTTCTGGAGGTGGCGGGCGAGGCCCAGGAAGCCGTTTTATTCTCGAAGATCTAAGGTATTCAGGCAATCCTGGGGGAGCTGTTGAAGTTCGAGGCCGGGGAATCGGATAACGGCATAAAGTCTATGACTGGACCGCGGTTGCGTGAAGCCGTAATCCAAGCGCCCGTATGACCTTAAGTACCGTAGCGAACTCCGGATTGCCTTCGGGTGATAACGCCTTGTAAAGGCTCTCGCGTCCGAGACCTGTTTCGCGAGCGATTTGCGTTATTCCCTTCGCGCGTGCGATATCCCCCATAGCTGCCGCCACCAGCGCGGGGTCGCCTTCTTCGAGTGCAGCTTCCAGATAAGCGGCCATATCCTCTGCGGTTTCCAAATGTTCTGCAGCATCCCAAGGGCGGGTTTTCGTCTTTGTCATGATAGTCTCCTATAATTCTCGCGCCAGTTTCAGCGCTTTCTTGATGTCCCGGTCTTGAGTACGTTTATCGCCGCCAGCAAGCAAAACCACCAACGTCTGGCCGCGCTGTACGAAATACACTCGGTAGCCGGGACCAAAATCTATTCGCAATTCCGAGACGCCCTCGCCAATCGGCTTCACGTCGCCAAAGTTGCCAAGCGACAGGCGGCGGATACGGGCATTGATGCGCGCCCGTGCCTGTCGAACCAATGAAAATATGCCTCGGTTTGCCGGATTTCGATCATGGATGAATTGTATCTTTTGGGATACATAAAAGCAAGCGGAATCTCCAAGCACCGAAGCGGTCATGTTAGCACCGAAGCGGTCATTATTTCCCTTGACCAAAAAGTATTGGAAATGTTGTATTAATTATATTATACTCAAATTTAGAATCTTTTGAAATGAATTGAGGTGTTTATGAGGTTTGATATTGCTAAGGACGGCAGTGGTCTGGTTTATGAAATACGGCAGATCGTGAACGTGGCCAATAAACTGAAAGAGTACGGTGTTGAGGTAACCTGGGAGAATATTGGCGACCCCATTAATAAAGGTGAAAAAATACCTGAATGGATGAAGGAAGTCCTTATTGAAATTCTCAGAGATGACCTTTCTTACGGCTATTGTCCTACCAAGGGTGTTGACGAGACCCGTGAGTTCCTGGCGGATCGGGTAAACAAGATGGGTGGCGTGCAGATAACACCTGAGGATATAATTTTTTTCAACGGTCTGGGTGATGCGATTGCACGGGCATACAGCGCCATAAGGGTTGATGCGAGGATCATCATGCCTGAACCTACTTATTCTACACATCTGCTGGCGGAAGTTCTCCATGCGTCGTTCCCACCCAATACATACCGGATGAATCCCTATCGGGACTGGGCTCCTGACATCCGCGAACTCGAGCAGAAGGTGAGAAGCTATAAATCGATCGTTGGAATTCTGGTTATAAATCCGGACAATCCTACGGGCTTTGTCCATTCCCCCGAGACACTGCAGCAGATCGTGAAGATTGCCAGGGAGTATGATCTCTTCCTTATTTTCGATGAAACGTACATCAACATTGTGTACAACGGAAAATCAACGGTAAGCCTGTCTGATATTATCGAAGACGTGCCCGGCATCAGCATGAAGGGCATCTCCAAGGAATTTCCCTGGCCCGGTTCGCGGTGCGGCTGGATGGAGGTATACAATGTACATAAGGACGAAAAATTTGAGAGGTACTTCAACACGATAGTGAATCAGAAGATGTCCGAGGTTTGTTCTACAACACTTCCGCAGATGGCGATTCCCAAAATCATTACCCATCCGGAGTATAAGAATTACCAGGAATCTCGTATCCGACACTACGAAAGACTCTCCAACATAGCCTACAATAGTCTCAAGGACGTCCCCTATCTCATCGTGAACCGGAGCAACGGCGCCTTCTATATGTCGGTGGTTTTTAACGAGGCGTCGCTTAATGACAGGCAGACGCTGCCTATCAAACAGCCGGAGATCAAGCAATATGTTGAAAAACTGGTGTCTGAAAGAATAGAGTATGACAAACGTTTTGTTTATTACCTCTTGGGTTCCACGGGGATTTGCGTCGTTCCGCTCACTTCTTTCTTTACCTCCGTACCGGGTTTCAGGATGACCTTGCTCGATAGAGACGCAGACAAGTTTGAATATGTCATGAAGACACTCGCGGAAAAGACCGTCGAGTATATCGAGTCCGCACACTAAGCCTCCCCTAAAGATAGAGACATGCCGCCGCATGTCTCTATCTTCTTGAAATCCAATTCCATAATATTATTTGATCAAGCGCCGGTGCATTTTGTGGATTGCCAGCGGAAAAAAAACGATGCAGGAGATCACAAAATAGCAAAACCCCGGCAGCAGCGACATATCGAATATGCCGAGACTCAGCGACCTGGTAAGATTTACCAAATGCGTCAATGGCAGGAGAATGGCGATGTGTTGAGCCCAGGCAGGCAGATTCTCTATGGGGAAAAAAGTCCCGCTGAAGAGAAACATGGGAGTGATGAATAGAAAGACAGGCAGGTTGAACAGCTCTATGTTAGGTACAATTGCCGTAAAGATCATTCCGATTGAACCAAAGGCAATGCCCCCTATGAGGGCGAGCGGGATAATCAAGAGGCCTTCAGGATAACGGATGAGGCCAAAGAGACTGATCACCCCGAGCATAATTGATGTGGCGATCACCGATTTGGTGGCTCCCCAGGCGATTTCCCCGGTGATAATTTCTTCAATCGTAAGCGGCGTTGCCATCATGGCGTCAAATGTTTTCTGATAATACATGCGCACGAAGGAGGCATAGGTGCTCTCAAAGAAGGCGTTGTTCATGATATTGATGGCAAGAAGGGCCGGCGCAATGAAAAGCATGTACGATATTTCGGAGCCCTGGTAATTTACATTTCCAACGAGAGCGCTCAAGCCCACTCCGAAGGCAACTAAATAGAAGAAAGGTTCGAGCAAGGGGGGAATGAAGCTGATCTTCCAGTTCTGCCGGTAAACAAGCAGATTTCTCTCCCAGACCCGCAAGAAGCGCATGGATAGATGGAGCGGTAAAATTTTCCTCATTCCCTCAGCTCCCGGCCTGTTAATTTCAGGAAGACGTCTTCCAGGGTTGCCATGCGCATGATGCACCCTTCCTTGCAATATTCGTTGCTGATCTCACGGAACAGGGCATTTCCATCTCCGGTATTTATGATCAACCGATGACCCAGATCCTCATGTTCCATATTCCTGGACTGTACGAATGCTCTTAGCGCCTGGTTCGGCTCAAGCACTTCTATGATATCGTGGCCCACATGTTGCCTGATTAGTTCAAAAGGTTTTCCCTCTACCAGTATGCCTCCATGGTCCATTATGATCAAGCGATCACAAAGCCGGGACGCTTCGTCCATGTTATGGGTGGAAATTAAGATGGAAAGCCCCTTTGCCTTGAGCTCTCCTAAACGCTCCCACACCTGATGGCGGGACTGGGGATCAAGGCCCGTCGTTGGTTCATCCAGAATCAGGAGTTCCGGCGCGTTCAACAACGCCCTGGCCAGAACCAGACGGCGCATCATGCCTCCGGACAGTTCCGTAATCCTGGCATCTTTGCGGTGATCGAGGGCCATAAACTTAAGGAGGCTCTCGGCCTGCACCTGCGCTGCCACGGGTGACATGTTGAAGTATCGGGAAAAAATCTCTAAATTCTGTTTTACCGTAAGGTCGGGATCCAAATTATTCTCCTGGTGACACACGCCGAGTCTGGACTTTATGGCACGCGAGTTTTTTGTGACATCAAGACCGAAAATTTCGAGGACGCCGCTCGTCATCGGAGAAAGGCCATAGAGCATCCTGATGGTTGAGGTTTTCCCGGCGCCATTGGGTCCAAGGATTCCGAAACATTCTCCCGGAAATACCTCGAAAGAAATATTATCGACAGCTACGAGGTCACCAAATATCTTGGTAAGATTTTTCGCCTGAACGATGGGACTCATCGATAATTTTTCAGGGTAATTTTCTTCGACGACTTTCATGCGGTAATCCGCTTTCTTGAGAACTGCATTTGGTCAATATGCGTTTGCGTTTGTCTTTTAAATGAATTGTCAGAATCTTCTGAATATGCTACTTATCCGGCCATCTTTGATTTGTTATATCAGATCAGGATTCTTCTTAAAACATAATTTAGCGAAGAATCCGTTTTATCGGATCAAGACCTTTGCATGGCGCCTCTATTCGTCATTCCCGCGAAAGCGGGAATCTCCGTAGTGCAGACCTTCAGGTCTGCTGCATAAGCAGGACTAAAGTCCTGCACTACATTATTATAAAGCTCCCTTTGACAAAGGGGTTGAGAAGGAGAAAAGATTTCTCGTTTCACTCGAAATGACAAGAAGGAGAATTATGACACAGTCTCTTCGCCGGAATGACAAGATTGCTGGTTTTATACAGTTATGCAATGGTCTCGTATCATATTAACGCGGGAGGAAAATTAAGATGTCTGGCTTATTGGAGGAAACACTGGCGAAATATAACAAGGGGCTGGTTTTCGTCTATACGGGAAACGGCAAGGGCAAGACAACGGCCGCCATGGGGCAGGCGCTGCGGGCAGTGGGGCACGGGCTAAAGGTGTTGGTAATTCAATTCATGAAGGGAAAGAAATATGGTGAGGTGATAGCCTGCGAAAAATTTCTTCCCGCCATAACCATCTGTCCATGCGGTCTCGACAGTTTTGTGATGAGAGGAAACCCCGCCCCCGTTGATATCGATTTAGCGCAGCAGGGGTTAAACCTTGCCAGGAACGCCCTGTCTTCCGGGGAATATAACATGGTTATTCTGGATGAAATAAATGTTGCCCTTGACTTTGGATTGGTTTCCGTAAATGACGTTGTGGAGATGATAAGAGGGAAAGCGGCGAATGTGGACGTCATCATGACGGGAAGATACGCTCCTCCGGAAATCATCGAGATTGCCGACACGGTTAGCGAGGTCGTCGAGGTTAAACATCATTACTCGACGGGGTTGAAGGAAAGGGCCGGTATAGAATATTAGCTCAAGAAGGAGGAGTGCAAGGAACTCAAAGAAGGATAGGTTAATGAAGAAGACCCCGAAGGAAGAGCTAAACAGACGTATCAGAGCGCTGCAGAGACGCATGGAATCAGGAGAAATAGACGGCGCGCTGATTGTTCAAAATGCCGACCTATTCTATTTCACAGGAACCGTGCCGCAGGGGTATCTGTTTATACCCTCTTCGGGGGAGCCTCTTTTTTTTGTGCGCAGGAACGCGGAGAGTATCAGGAATGATACTGATCTGGATATCATCATACCTGTTGGCGGCCTCAGGGAATTGCCGGGACTGCTGGCTCACCACGGGTATTCGCAAATAAAAAGGCTCGGGATGGAGCTTGATGTGTTGCCGGTCGGCCTTTATCTCCGGTATCTGGATATTATAAAGCCGGCAGAGATTGTTGACATCTGGCCTTCCATTCAAGCTGTCAGGGCCGTGAAATCTGACTACGAGACAGGGCTCATGAAGGAAGTGGCAAGCCTTTCGGACTTCATGGTCGCCACCTGCCGGAACAATCTTAAGGAAGGGCTAATGGATATAGAGCTTGCCGCCACGGTTGAGGCGGCGGCTCGAACGCGCGGTCATCAGGGTTACGTCCGCACGAGGGCGTTCAATCAGGAGGTTTACTGGGGTCATTTGATATCCGGTCCCGACGCAGCCGATCTGAACTTCGTAGAGAGCACGACCGGGGGACATGGGCTCTCCAATGCCTTCCCGCAAGGTTCGGGATGGAGAACTATCAGGAGGCAAGAGCCCGTCATTTTTGATCTCCTGGCAAGTATGTACGGGTACTGCGTGGATCAAACGCGCACATTGAGCCTCGGTCCTCTCCCCAATAAATTGGACGACGCCTACAAGGTGTCCCTGGAGATCCACTATAGATTGGGGAAAATGATTCAACCCGGCATCGCAGTTGGCGAGGTGTTTTCAGAGGCACAGCGCGTGGCTGAATCCCACCACTTGGGTGAACATTTCCTGGGATATGGAAATCGGCGCCTGGGATTCTGTGGACATGGAATCGGCGTGGAGTTGGACGAATATCCGGTGATCGCGAAAGGAGGAAAAGCACTCCTCGCTTCCGGCATGGTCATCGCCATCGAACCGAAGTTTAACTTTCCGGGGGAGGGGGTTGTCGGCGTTGAAGATACATTTGTCGTCACGGATAAAGGAAGTCAGAGACTGACCAATGCCAGCTATGTTGTCGA
>Ga0208494_1000117_pt1 | contig 25821 bp, 27 predicted proteins | sample CryBogmetaGMA10M_FD_184544 | JGI IMG/M metagenome (GOLD analysis project Ga0208494, IMG submission 184544) | Freshwater microbial communities from Crystal Bog, Wisconsin, USA - MA10M (SPAdes) | ecosystem: Environmental > Aquatic > Freshwater > Lake | place: Crystal Bog, Wisconsin, USA...
CCAGGGGGATTTGGGGTCTTCACGCTTTTATCTTGCCCTCGCGGATGATCTTCTGCGTATATTCGGTGCAGAGAGGATCTCGTCCATAATGGACCGGATTGGCATGGAAGAGAATCAGCCGATTGAACATAACCTCATTTCGAGGGCTATCGAAAATGCGCAAAAAAAGGTCGAGGCTCATAATTTTGATATCCGCAAGCACCTGCTGGAATTTGACGATGTAATGAATAGGCAGAGACAGGTGATTTACGAACAGCGCAAGAGAGCGCTTAAGGGAGAGGATCTGTGGTCTGATGTGGAAGAGATGCTGGAAGAACTCGTAGACGGAATAGTCTCGCAGTACGTGGACGAGAAGTCCCATCCGGAGGAATGGAACCTGAGGGGATTGGACGATATTGTTTTCAAGCAATTTTCTTTGCGTTTGAACCTCAGTGAGACGGGGAGAAATCTCAGCAGGGACGCGATTGAAGATACGCTTATTGACTCCGTGAAAACGCTGCTGAAAAACAAGGAGGAGGAATACGGCAAACCCCTCATGGATTATCTCATGAAGGTAATCATGTTGCAGTCTATTGATTCTCACTGGAAAGATCATCTCCTGAGCATGGATCACCTGAAGGAAGGCATCGGCCTCAGGGGTTACGGACAGAAGGATCCTGTCCGGGAATACCAGAAAGAGGGCTATGAAATGTTCATGGAAATGATCCACCGCGTTAAAGAGGATACCATCGAAAAACTCTGTATCGTCAGAATCAAGAGGGAAGAAGAGATTGAAGAAATGCGGGAAGAGGCCAGTCAGGATTATATCATGAGCCGTGGAGAACAAATGGCAGAGACCTCTACCGTAAAGAGGGATACGAAGAAGGTGGGGAGAAATGATCCCTGTCCGTGCGGCAGCGGGAAGAAATATAAGAAATGCTGCGGACAGTGAAAAGATGTGCAAAAGGCATGACAAATTTTTTTGATAGACCTCTCAAATAAGGTGTTTTATGATCTGTAAAGAGTCGGAGACATACGCCGTTCCTGGTTTTCTGGCGAATGGCATTCATGCGGGCATCAAAGAAAATGGCCTTAAGGACCTCGCCCTGATTTTTTCCGTGGTACCGGCAAAAGCATCGGCAGTATTTACGAGAAATTGCTTTAAGGCAGCGCCGGTTCTCCTCGATATGGAAAGGATAAAATCGGGTGTGGCTCAGGCGATTCTGGCAAATAGCGGCAATGCCAATGCGGCGACCGGCGAGGACGGATACGTCGATGCCGTGGACATGTCGAGATGCGCTTCCGATAAGCTGAATATCGCCGATGAACTCGTTTTAGTGGCATCTACGGGAATAATCGGCCACAGGCCTCCCGTAAGGAATATCAAAGAAGGCATGGAAGGGCTAGTTGGGGGCTTGCATCCAAATGGCATTCCTGCGGCTGCAGAGGCAATCATGACAACGGATAAATTTCCCAAGATGTCTTGCAGGAAGGAATGGATCGGTTCAAGAGAAATTTCTGTGTGCGGGATTGCCAAAGGAGCAGGCATGATAGAGCCCCATATGGCGACCATGCTTGCATTTGCCATGACCGATGCGGACATCGATTTTCATACCCTGGATGCAGTTTTTAAACAGGCAGTAGACAGGAGCTTTAATGCAATCACGGTTGACGGCTGCATGAGCACGAATGATACAGCGATAATTCTGGCGAATGGTATGGCCGGTAACAAACAACTGAAGCGAAATTCCAACAATTTATCTTTGTTTAAAGAAATGCTTTTCAGCGTGATGTCCGATCTTTCAGATGCCATCGTCAGAGATGGCGAGGGGGCGACTAAATTTATAGAAATAATCGTTGATGAAGCAAGTTCGATAACAGATGCAAAAAAAGTTGCCTATGCCGTAGCCAACTCAAATCTGGTCAAAACCGCTTTCTACGGCTGCGACCCCAACTGGGGGAGGATAATAGCGGCTGCCGGCTCGACTGGCATTAATCTTCCTGTTGATGCCGTTAAACTATACTTTGAAGAAATTCCGGTATTTGCTCATGGAAAAGGCATAGACGGCCATGAAAAAGAGCTCTTGGAAATAATGTCTAGGACAAATATAAAGGTCTTCTTAAAACTCGGAATGGGGAATAAATCACACAGAATATGCACTTCTGATCTCACCTTTGACTACATCAAGATTAACGCCCACTATCACACTTAACTCTATGAAACATCTGAATGTCTACTGATCGCAAAAATCATTGCGTCGCGTGTTCACCTTCTCTTGTATTTGCCTTTTTTCGCTTGCTAATTTAAAATCTTTGTGCTATTTCGCAGCGGATTTCACACATCCTTTGATTGACGGGGCGTTGCTTTTCTCATTGAAGAGTTCCCCGTACAAAGAGACAGGGATGGCGGTAAAAAAACGAGAAGGAGTTGCAAAATGGCAAATATATCAATGAAGTTATTACTTGAAGCGGGTGTTCACTTTGGTCATCAGACTAATAAGTGGAATCCAAAGATGAAGCCTTACATATTTGGGGCGAGAAACGGAATTTATATCATAGACCTCCAGCAGACAGTGGGGATGTTCCAGGCCGCATATAATTTCGTAGCCGATATGGTAGGAACGGGCGGAGAGCTTCTCTTTGTAGGAACCAAGAAGCAATCGCAGGAATCGGTTAAGGAGGAGTCGGAGCGATGCGGGATGCCTTACGTCAATCAGAGATGGCTGGGCGGGATGCTGACCAATTTTAATACCATCAATAAGAGAATTGAGAGATTGAACTTTCTGGAGAAGATGTTTTCTGATGACAGCGTCAAGGCATTTCCTAAGAAGGAGATAATGAAACTTCAGAAAGAGATGAACAAGCTTGAAAAAGTTCTGGGTGGCATAAAAATAATGAAACGTCTTCCCGGAGGTTTGTTTATCGTTGATCCCAAGCGCGAGAGTATTGCCGTGAAAGAGGCGCAAAAATTGAAGATTCCTATAGTAGCCATAGTTGATACAAACTGCGATCCGGACGACATCGACTATGTTATCCCGGGTAATGATGATGCCATCAGGGCAATCAAGCTTTTTTCTTCAAGGATTTGCGATGCCGTAATTGAGGGTAAAAGGAAATTCGAGGAGCATGTACAGGCCGATACCGACAAGGAAGCGGCCGGACCGGCCTCTGAGAAAAGCGGAGATGTGGAAGCGGATGTCCCCGAGTCTGTTGAAACAAAGGATGGAATAACCGATGTTGAAGAAGATTTTGAAACGGATAAAGAGCGTCAATCAAAGTGAGAAATTTGACGGGAGGTAGATTAAATTGAGCATTACATCATCAATGGTTAAAGAGCTGAGAGAGAAAACAGGCGCCGGTATGATGGATTGCAAGGAAGCTCTGACTGTGTCCGGCGGAGATTTCGAAAAGGCAATCGACTTTTTGCGTAAGAAGGGCATGTCTGCAGCGACGAAGAGATCATCAAAGGCGGCAAAAGATGGAGTCATTGCCTCATATATCCACATGGGTGGGAAAATAGGCGTCTTGGTAGAGGTTAATTGCGAAACGGATTTCGTTGCCAAGACAGATGATTTTCGACTCCTGGCGAAAGAGCTGACCATGCACATAGCTGCGGCGAACCCCAGGTATCTGAAGTCGGAACATATACCTCCCGATGTTCTGGAGCGGGAGAAGAAGATTTACAGAAGCCAGGCTATGGCGGAAAAGAAACCGGAGAAGATATGGGATAAGATCATAGAAGGCAAACTTAAGAAGTATTACGAAGATGTCTGCCTTCTGGATCAGAAATTCATAAAAGATACGGCACTTACCGTTGGGACGCTGGTCAGTAATATGATCGCCAAGACGGGTGAGAATATTGTTATTAGAAGATTCATGAGGTTCCAGTTGGGCGCCGATTGAAGAAGAGATGATGGATAAACCTGTCTATAAAAGAGTCCTCCTGAAACTGAGTGGTGAAGTCCTTATGGGAAAGGGTTCCTATGGGATAGACCTTGATGCCGTATCGAGCATTGCGGGAGAAATCAGGGATGTTGCAAGGCTTGGCGTCGAGATAGGCGTCGTGGTCGGCGGCGGCAATATTTTTCGCGGGTTTGAAGCCAATGAGATGGGTATGGATCGAACTTCCGCGGATTATATGGGTATGCTCGCTACGGTTATAAACAGCCTTGCATTGCGGAGCGCCCTTGAACAACTTGATGTGGTGACAAGAGTTCAAACCGCCATTGAGATGAAACAGGTTGCGGAACCGTTTATCCAAGGGAGGGCTGTGCGTCATCTGGAAAAAGGAAGGGTCGTTATATTTGCAGGTGGCACAGGCAACCCTTATTTCACTACGGATACTGCCGCTTCTTTAAGGGCCGTAGAGATAAAGGCCGATGTTATTCTGAAAGCAACTAAAGTAGAAGGGGTCTATGATAAAGATCCTGTTAAGTGCAGTGATGCTAAGATGTTCACGGAGATTTCCTATAATGACATATTGACGAGACATTTGAAGGTTATGGATGCAACGGCGATTTCTTTGTGCAGAGAGAACAATCTTCCCATCATCGTTTTTAATCTGCAGAAGAAGGGCAATATCAGGCGCGTCATATGCGGCGAAGATATGGGAACGAGAATCAGAGGTTGACATGAAGGATCTGGTCTTTGACGAATTGAAGGATAATATGGAAAAAGCGATTCACGCTTTTGAAAAGTCCTTAAATAAAGTGAGGACAGGGAGAGCGTCACTGTCACTTCTGGATGGCATTAAAGTGGACTATTATGGCGTTCCCACACCGCTCAACCAGGTCGCTACACTTTCCATACCGGAGAGCCGCCTTATGATCATATCACCTTGGGACAACAGCATTATAGGAACCATAGAAAAGGCTATACAGAAATCTGATCTTGGTTTGATGCCGGTAAATGATGGGAAAGTGATACGCATTTCAATTCCGCAGCTTACAGAAGAGCGTAGAAAGGAGCTGGCAAAGGTCGTAAAGAGGATCGCCGAAGAATGCAAGATAAATCTGAGAAATGTCAGAAGGGACGCAAATGACCAGCTAAAGACCCTTAAAAAGGATAATGACATCTCTGAAGATGATTTCTATTTGTACCAGGAGGAAGTTCAGGAAATAACGGACAAGTATATTAAGAAAACCGATGGTATTCATGCTGCCAAAGAAAAGGAAATCATGGAAATATAAGTTCAATGCCGTGAACAACAGATACTGGGGAGCCTTTTGGCTCCTTCTTTGTTTTGGAAATGATGTAAATTATACTTGCCCGGCCGTCATCGCTGATTTTTTGAAGACTTTCTAACACTCTCAATTTTTTGCATGTCTTGAACTTTATCCTTGATTGTGTTACTTGAACGAAATATTAACTATCCGCAGATATTATAAAAAGAGCATGTCATCCGATGAAAAACATTGACCATAGGAAACTGCCCCAACACATCGCCATAATCATGGACGGTAACGGCAGATGGGCCGAAAAGCATGCCTTCGGCAGGATAACGGGTCACAAGAGAGGCGCCAAATCAGTGAAGGTTGTAGTAAAAGCTTGCCGGGAGATCGGTATAAAATATCTCACCTTGTATGCATTTTCTGTTGAAAATTGGCTTCGTCCCCGGGAAGAGGTTGATGCACTGATGGACTTATTGGATAAATACCTGCGGTCAGAATTTGACGAGATGCTTCGCCACGGCATCAGATTGGTAGCTATCGGCGATATCGAATCATTAAGCGGACACGTAAGAAATATTCTTGAGGAGGCAATGGATAAGACGGCTCATAACGACGGGATGGTTCTTAATCTGGCCCTGAGCTACGGTGGCCGGGATGAAATCGTTGCGGCTGCGAAGGGTATATTAAGAGACTGTCAGGACGGCAAGATCACTCCCCAGGATCTAACGAAAGAATTGTTTTCGACGTATCTATATACGGCTGATATTCCCGATCCGGACCTGCTTATAAGAACGAGTGGCGAATACAGGTTGAGCAATTTCTTATTGTGGCAGTCAGCTTATACAGAATTTTATTTCTCTGACGTCCTTTGGCCTGATTTTCGGAGGAAGCATCTCATCGAGGCAATTGCCGAGTTTCAGCGGAGGGAGAGGAGATTCGGATTGACGAGCAACCAGTTGCACAGGGATGGAACATATACAGGATGACTCCCCACATAAAAAGATGGATATCCGGGGTTATAGCGGTACCCATACTCTTTGCCATTATATTCTATGGTTCGGAGGTCGTGTTTTCCGCATTCATCATAATTGTGATTCTCGGAGCTGTAATCGAGTATAACCGGATGGTGTTTAACGGGGGATTCGTCCGGGAGAAATTGCAGGCATTGATTATTGCCATATTAATTCCTCTTGCCGCTTTTTCAGGTGATTTACGTATTGTACTGGCTGTCATTGCATTTTCCATGTTAGCCGTCTTTTCTCTGTCCCTTCTCGGCATGAACGATCATTCCATTGATACAGTTTCAGTGAGCAAGCTCGTATTCGGATTTATTTATATACCTTTCATGCTGTCACATTTTATTCTGCTGAGGCATTCCGACGACGGGATGATGTGGATATTCTTTATTTTGGTTTTGGCTTTTTCAGGGGATATAGCAGCATTTTACGTGGGCAGAAGCGTAGGGAAGAGAAAACTGATGCCTCTGGTAAGTCCGGGCAAGACTGTGGAGGGAACTGCGGGATTGCTGATAGGAAGCGTCATCGGCTGCGTATTGTTCCAGCAATTTTTTCTTCCCAGGCTTCCGGTCTTTCATGCCGCAGCGCTGGGACTTTCGGGAGGCATAATGGGACAACTGGGCGACCTTTGCGAGTCCGTTATCAAGAGAGCTTCCGGGGTAAAAGATTCCGGTTCACTTGTTCTTGGACACGGGGGCTTGCTGGATCGGCTGGATTGTTTAATTTTTATTGCGCCATACGTTTACTACTATAGATTATTTTTGACGGCGTCATAGAAAATCTCCCTTCATTCCCGGGCGCCTCTATCCGACGCTTGTTGAAGGACGCGCATTGAAGATAACGCTTTTTGCTTTGCTTGATATCTTATATTGATTTTTTTTAGTACGTTCATGGGTCTTGAAGACATGAAGAATATATCCATACTGGGTTCGACGGGTTCCATTGGAGTTAATGCCTTGGACGTCATATGGAATAACCCTGATCGATTTCGGGTTGTCGCTCTCGCGGCATATAAAAATGTCAGCCTGTTAGCAGAGCAAATTGAGAAATTCAAGCCGAAGGTTGTCTCGGTCATTGATGAGAAGCATGCCAGGAAACTGAAAAATATCATAAAGCCTTCGAGGGGAACTGAGATTCTGCACGGAGCAGGCGGCTACCGCGATGTCGCATGCATAAGGGAAGCAGACATGGTTGTATCCGCCATGGTGGGTTCCGCAGGTCTCATCCCCACTATGGAAGCTATCGAGGCGGGGAAAGACATCGCCCTTGCTAATAAAGAAGTAATGGTCATGGCAGGCTCCCTTGTAATTGAAAGGGCACGTGAAAAGGGCGTGAAGATCTTGCCCATAGATAGCGAGCATAGTGCAATCTTTCAATGCATCACGGGCCACAGGGGGTCGGATATCAGACGAATCATCCTGACAGCGTCGGGCGGTCCATTTTTCCTTCTGTCAAAGGAAAAACTTGCAGACGTGAAACCTGCAGACGCATTGAAACATCCCTCCTGGCGGATGGGACGAAAGATTACGGTGGATTCGGCTTCCATGATGAACAAGGGTCTTGAGGTCATTGAGGCGCGGTGGTTCTTTTCCGTTGACATTGAACGTATTGAGGTGCACATTCATCCGCAGAGTATCATCCATTCCATGGTAGAATACTGTGACGGATCTGTAATAGCCCAACTGAGCGTTCCGGATATGCGAATTCCCATAGCCTATGCCCTGTCTTTCCCCGATAGACTTGCCCGCCCTGAGCCTTTTCTTGATTTATTGAAGGTTGGCGTCTTTGAATTCTTCAGGCCCGATATGGAAAAGTTCCCCAACTTGAGGCTTGCCTATGAAGCGGGAAAGGCGGGGGGGACGATGCCCGCCGTCCTTAATGCTGCCAACGAGGTGGCCGTGCAGGCGTTCTTGGAGAGTACCCTTCGGTTTGGAGACATATCTCATGTAATAGAAGAAGTGCTCTCCTGTCATCAACGGAAGGAGTTTCCCGACCTCGGAGAGATCCTTGAAGCGGATCTATGGGCCAGGGATATTGCGAAAAAAACCATTGAGAGGATAAAAGTTCTATCGTGATTGGCATAAGCATTATTTCCGTTATTATTCTGTTGGGCATTCTTATTTTCGCCCATGAGTTTGGCCATTTTCTGGTGGCTAAATATTCGGGTGTCGCTGTATTGAAATTTTCTCTCGGATTCGGGCCCAAGTTAGTAGGGAAGAAGATAGGGGAGACGGAGTATCGCATTTCATTGATACCGCTCGGGGGTTACATAAAGCTCCTGGGAGAGTCGGAGAATGAGGAACTCCAGGAGGGAGATGAAAAAAGGTCTTTTTTCAAACAGCCGGTTTGGAAAAGAGCGGCAATCGTAGCCGCAGGTCCGATCTTCAATTTTCTGCTTGCCATACTGATTTTCGCGATTGTTTACATGGTTGGAGTTCCAACCCTGACTACCTATGTAAGCGGGGTGCAGGAGGGGTCTCCGGCCTTTGAAGCCGGCATCAGGGAAGGCAACGTCATTGTCGCCATCGACGGTAAAGAAATCACGCGGTGGGAAACGCTTGCTGAAATTATCAGCAAGAGCGACGGCAGTGAGTTGCGTATCACAATAACAAGAGGCGAACAATCGAGGGACGTTCTCTTAAAGCCGAGGTTGTATAAGGCAAAAAATATTTTCGGTGAAGAAATCGAGTCTTACAAAATAGGTGTAAGTCCTTCATCGGAACACACTGTCGTTGAGAGGATGAACCCATTTCTGGCATTTTGGACCAGTCTCAAACAGACATGGTTTATAAGTAAATTGACTGTGCTAAGTATTATTAAGATTTTTGAAGGTGTCGTTTCTCCAAGAACCCTTGGCGGCCCCATTATGATTGCGCAAATTGCAGGGGCCCAGGTGAAGGAGGGCATCATACCATTCGTGTTGTTCATGGCCTTGTTAAGTATAAACCTTGCTATCCTGAATCTCTTGCCTATTCCCATCCTTGATGGCGGTCATCTCCTCTTTTTTCTTGCAGAAGCCGTAACAGGTCGAGAAATTAATATTAAGTGGAGAGAGATGGCCCAGCAGATCGGCCTCGTCATTCTTATTGGCCTCATGATATTCGTTTTCATCATGGACATAGAGAGACTCAACATCAAGTGGTTTGATGACTTTAACAAATTTTTCACACGGTAGACATGTTGATTTTAGCAATTGATACCTCTACGAAGAGCGCCAGTATTGCACTTCTCCGGGATAGCGATATACTGTCCGAAATCTTCGTCAATCTGGATGTGAATCACTCCGTAGTATTGTTGCCCGCTTTAGATCATTTATTGAGACTTTCGCGCATAGAACCGGGAGAGATAGATCTCTTCGCGTGCACTATAGGACCCGGTTCATTTACGGGGCTGCGCGTGGGCGCGAGTACCATAAAAGGACTCGCCCTGGCGACAGGGAGGCCGATTGCAGGTGTATCAACACTGGAAGCCCTGGCATGCAATATCCCAGGCTCGGAAATCCCGGTCTGTCCTATGCTCGACGCAAAGAAAGACCAGGTATATACGGCTCTCTACAGGACCGGACGGGATTACACATTGGAGAAAATAGAAAGTGAGAGGGTGACTGACGTCCGGGGATTCTTGCAGTGCATTGACGAAGAGGTTATATTCGTGGGTGATGGAGCTGTAAAGTACGCCGGGCTCATCAGTGAGATGTTGCCGGGGAAATCATATTTTGCATCCGTTTGCCATCAGCACGTGAGAGCAGCGGTAGTAGGTCTTCTGGGCGGGAAAAAATACTCTGAAGGAGATATTCTGGATTCCGTTACCTTTGCACCCGCATATCTCCGCGTTTCTGAAGCAGAGATGAAGCGCTTCTCACGTTAAATACCCGCGAGACGAAGGGAGGATTTGCCCTCATCGCGGAATATCAAATATTGACAAGAATTGTTGATTAATATAAAATTACTGCGCAGGAGGTAACATGCATGGAAAAGGCCGATGAGCTCTTGATCAAGAAATATATTAATCAGGATGAGGAGCTGAAGAGCTATGTTGAGGATCACGAAAAACTCGAAGCGGATCTCGAGAATTTTAACAAGCGTATCTATCTGACGGCAGAAGAAGAAATTGAGAAGAAGAACCTGCAGAAGAGGAAACTTCGGGGGAAGGAGCAGATCTACAGAATCCTTGCTAAATACCGTCGTCAGGCACAAGAAGCATGAGATTACGGCCATTCATGGGATTATTAATGTTGTGCGACATAATAAATGAATCATAACAGTATCATAGTCCGTGAAGGTTTTCCATTCATCATACCACTCGGTATTTTCACTTTAATTTTTTCCATTTTAGGTATAATCTGGGCGGCGTCAATATTTTTTGTCGCTACGTGCTTTGTTGCCTGGTTTTTCAGGAATCCGGAGCGTGAGTTTCCTGATGGTGCGAATGCCGTAATATCTCCGGCAGACGGTGAGATTATAAAAATAGAAAACGTCGTGGAGAATGATTTTCTCAAAGGTCTGACACGGAAGATAAGTATATTTATGAACGTGTTTGACGTTCATGTTAACCGCATACCCTATTCCGGCACAGTGGCCGATATAGAGTACAACAAAGGGAATTTTTTTTCGGCTAATCTGGACAAGGCATCAGAACTGAACGAAAGAAATTCGGTTCTTATTAAAACGGATGATGGCAAAAAGATTTTAACGGTACAGATAGCGGGATTAATTGCAAGAAGGATAGAGTGTTGGGTTAAGGAAGGAATGCATGTACGCAAGGGTGAGAGATTCGGCCTCATACGATTCGGCTCACGTCTTGAAGTCTTTCTGCCTCACGATGCGATAATATCCATTAGAGTGGGTGACAGAGTAAGGGCGGGAGAGACACTTATAGGATGGCTAAAATGAAAAAGAATGCCACATTTAAGAGAGAGCGTGTAAGAAAGGGCATATATTTATTGCCCAACCTTTTGACGACGGGAAGCCTTTTTTGCGGATTCTATTCCATCATCGCGTCCATGAAGGGAGATTTTTGGCTTGCTGCAGCACCAATCTTAATGGCTTTTGTCTTGGACGGCCTGGACGGCAGAATAGCGAGGATGACGAACACGACAAGCAAATTCGGTTCGGAATACGACTCTCTGTCGGATCTGGTAGCCTTCGGTGTTGCTCCATCCATTCTCGCCTACACGTGGGCGCTTTCGATATACGGGAAATGGGGATGGCTTGCATCATTCCTCTTCGTTGTTTGCGGCGCATTGCGGCTGGCAAGATTCAACATTCAGATAGGCTTGGTTGAAAGCAAGGTTTTCAATGGACTGCCGATACCGGGAGCTGCGGCCGTTGTTGCAACGGTGGTATTGCTTTATTACTACCTGGGGGGGGAAGGGAGAATTAATGATCTGACCATTTTGATAGGCGTCATCGTTCTATCACTGCTGATGGTGAGCAGTATAAAGTATTACAGCTTTAAAGACCTTAACTTCTTTTCAAGAAAACCTTTCATGTCCTTTGTTTTGATCGTGTTTATTCTGATTATAGTCATCGCAGAGCCGCAGATCATGCTGTTTACCTTTGCCTTCGGTTACAGTCTATCCGGTCCGACGTGGGCTCTTGTTAAGATCTGTAAAAAGGCATACACGGAATGGAAGGCCAGAGGATTTCGGATTAATACAAAGCGCGCACTGAAAAGGTAGCGATAAAGGGAGTCAAAACTATAAGACGCGCTGCCTCTATTTAGAGTGAATCGTTTAGAGAGAGCGTCTTTTTTACAGTCTGGTGTTTGAGACAACCTATGAAGAAGGACAAATTTGTGAAGTCTTATAATGTTGCTGTAGTTGGTGCCACGGGTGTTGTCGGGAACGAAATGGTCAAAATCCTGGAAGAACGAGAATTTCCCGTCCGTAATTTGACACTGCTGGCTTCAGAACGTTCAGTTGGGAAGAAGTTGAAATTTAGAGGGAAGTCTGTTCCCGTTTATGTGTTGAATGAAAAATCATTCTCAGGAATTGATATCGGGCTTTTTTCAGCCGGCGGGAGCATCTCTGAGCGCTTTGCCCCCATAGCCGCCGCATCAGGATGTGTAGTGATTGACAATACAAGCGCATTCAGGATGGTGCCTGATATTCCTTTGGTAGTTCCGGAAGTAAATCGGAAAGCAATCGGCATGTATAAAAATAAGGGGATAATTGCTAATCCAAACTGTTCGACCATCCAAATGGTTCTGGTCCTCAAGCCGATTCACGATGCTGCAAGGATTAAGAGAGTTGTGGTTTCAACGTATCAGGCCGTCTCGGGGACAGGCAAGGAAGCCATAGAAGAGTTGCTCAAGCAGACAAAGGCTCTTTTGAGCGGCCGGAAGCCCGCGGTGAAGGTGTATCCCCACAGAATAGCATTTAACTGTCTTCCTCATATCGACGTGTTTCTGGATAACGGCTATTCGAAAGAGGAAATGAAAATGGTGAATGAAACCAAGAAGATTCTCGGCGATCAAACGATTGCCGTTACCGCTACGACAGTAAGAGTTCCAGTCCTTTACGGACATTCGGAGTCTGTCAATATCGAAACCGAAAGAAAGATTAGTGCAAGGGAGGTGAGGAGAATACTTTCGCATGCGCCCGGCGTCAAAGTGGTAGATGACCCCAAGAGGAATAAATATCCTCTCCCGATAGATGCGGCAGGTAAAGATGATACGTTTGTCGGCAGGATCAGGGAAGACGAGTCCATAGAAAACGGTATCAATATGTGGATTGTATCCGACAATTTGAGGAAGGGCGCCGCACTGAATGCTGTACAGATAGCAGAGCTTCTTGTCAGAGAGTACCTATGAGAATAATCGGAGGCGATGCAAAGGGGAGAACCATATATTCACCAAAGCAACGCCAAATGAGGCCTACCTCCGACGGTATCAAGGAATCACTTTTCAATATTCTTCATGCACTCTCCGGGAAGTCTTTAGTTGATCTTTTTGCAGGCAGCGGGAATGTGGGGCTGGAGGCATTAAGCCGCGGAGCCTCGAAAGTGATTTTTGTGGAAAAGAATGCTGTCATGGTTAATGCCATTAAGAGGAACCTCCGTGAATTATCCTTCGGTGGAGAGTATGAAATCCTGGCAGTGGAGGCTGCAAAAAGCATACGGAAACTTCAAAATAGGGGTGAGAGTCTTGATTTTCTGTTTGCCGATCCACCATATGAAAGAGGTTTCGTCAGGGATATTTTCCATAGTCTCAGTGGCGGGAATATTCTCAGTGAAGATGGTGTCCTCATAATCCAGCATTCAGTAAGGGAAAATGTGGATGAGCATTATACAGGTGATTTCATATTGACAGACCGGAGAAGATATGGTGATACACATCTGTCTTTTTTTAAAATAAGAGAAAAGGAATAAAGGAACACATATGGGAAAAATAGCTGTCTATCCTGGTTCATTTGATCCCATCACAAACGGCCATCTTGACCTCATAAAAAGGGGGTTGAAGATTTTTGATAGGATTATTGTTCTTGTAGCTCATAACCCGAATAAAGCATCCTTTCTCTTCTCTGTTGAGGAGAGGGTTGAATTGGTCAAAGAGGCTGCAAAAGACTGCAAGGGGGTGGAGGTTGCCAGCTTCGAAGGACTGCTGGTGGATTATGTCAAGAAAACCGGCGCAAATATTATATTGAGGGGACTCCGGGCCCTTTCTGATTTTGAGTACGAATTTCAGCTTACTCTCATAAATCGAAGACTCAATAAGAATGTCGAGACTGTTTTCCTTATGACCAGTAACGAGTGGTTTTTTACAAGTTCTCAGATCATTAAAGAAGCGGCTAGTCTGGGAGCTCCTGTTGAGGGACTGGTACCGGACATCGTGTGTCGGAAGCTGAAAGAAAAATACGCAAGGTAAGTCGAGGAAAGAATGAAACTGGCATCGAGGATATCCACAATAAAACCATCGTCAACACTGGCAATTACCGCGAAAGCCAATGCACTGAAGGCTGAAGGCAGGGATGTAATCAGCTTTGGTGCGGGCGAACCTGATTTTGATACCCCGGATCATATCAAGATGGCAGCCGTGAAGGCCATAGAGGAGGGGTTTACAAAATATACGCCCGTTGATGGGATTGTTGAATTGAAAGATGCCATCATCAGCAAGCTCGGGAGAGACAATCAGTTGACTTATGATAGATCGCAGATTGTAGTCTCCTGCGGGGCGAAGCATACCCTTTATAATTTGACTCAGGTCCTCTTTGAGGATGGCGACGAAGTCATTATTCCATCTCCTTACTGGGTTTCATACCTGGATATGGTTTTGCTGTCAGGCGCCAGGCCTGTCATTCTCAATACGGGAGAGGCGCAGGGGTTTAAAATACTGCCCGAGCAGTTGAAAGCGGCCATCACGAGAAATACCAAGGCGATTATCATGAACAGCCCGTCAAACCCGACGGGTGCAGTATATACTGCTCGTGAACTGGCAGCCCTGGCAGAGGTCGTAAGCGGCAAAGAGATGCTTGTAATATCGGATGATATCTATGAAAAAATTATATACGATGACAGGCAGTTTACGAATATCGCATCGCTGAGCAAAGAGCTCAGGGATAGAACAGTGGTCGTGAACGGAGTTTCCAAAACTTATTCAATGACCGGCTGGAGAATCGGTTATGCTGCCGGGCCGGAAGAGATTATAAAAGCTATGACAAAACTGCAGAGCCAGAATACGTCAAATTCTACTTCCATTTCACAGTGGGCGGCTGTAGAGGCCTTGAACGGTAATCAGGAGAGCGTACCGGTAATGGTTGAAGAATTCAGGCGGAGAAGAAATGTGATAGTGGAGAAGTTGAATGCCATTCCGGGTGTCACCTGTGCGCTCCCGCACGGGGCTTTTTATGTCTTTCCTGATGTTTCGTCTCTGTTCGGGCGTTCCTATCAGGGTCGGGCCTTATCGAATTCATCTGATTTTACAGCATACCTTCTGGAGGCGGTCAACGTGGCCGTAATTCCGGGGGTCGATTTTGGTCATGATAATCATATCCGCCTTTCCTATGCTACGTCTTTGAAGAATATTGAGGAAGGACTGAAACGAATTAACAGTGCCGTCAAGGGACTTTCATAAGAGAGTCGTCAAACTCGCTATTCATATCACCGATGTTAATCCCACAATGAAGCATGCCATCCGGGCATAGAGCTTTCGGGAACAATAATACTCTCACAATAGTAAAGCTTCGTGGCCCGATATGGGCGGTTCCCGGAAGACTTCCGGTTTCAGCGGCTGCAAGGCTGAAGATTGTCACTAAGATGCCGAAAATCTAAGGGATTAACGATTGATTGCAGGAGTTCCTTCATGCTATATGACTTAAGGGAGATTGAATTAGGTAGCGAGCGCAAACACCTTGGCTTGCAGCGGAGAGCTTCAAGTAGAGGTTTGCTTGGTGTATATCTTTGATATGCCAATGAGCAGAGGCTTACAACGGTCAATCATATGATCTTGATACTTGGTGAAACTATTTGGAAGCACCCATAAAAAGAAAAAAAACGAGACCCGTTTTTCTGGGTAAAGTCCAGGTTGGCGGAAATGCCCCGGTTGCAGTTCAGTCAATGACCTCTACAGATACCAGAAACGTCAGGGCCACAGTGCGGCAGATCAGGAAACTTGAGGAAGCAGGTTGTGAGATCGTTCGGGTCGCTGTTCCGGATAGAGTTGCCGCAGCTGCTCTCTCCGAAATCAAGAGGCAGATCGCTATTCCACTTATTGCTGATATTCATTTTAATTATCGCCTTGCCATAGAGGCGATAGGGAATGGAGTCGACGGAATAAGAATCAATCCGGGGAATATTGCCAAAGAAAAAATTCTGAAGATTGTTGAATCTGCGAAATCACGGGGGAGCGTGATCCGCATAGGCGTCAACGCAGGTTCACTCGAAAAAGATTTACTAAAAAAGTACGGAGGTCCGAGTTCATCCGCTCTGGTCGAGAGCGCTTTGAGAAGCCTTGCTGTCCTGGAAGACGCCGGTTGTCATTCGATAAAATTATCGGTCAAGGCATCGGACGTAACTACAATGGTCGAAGCTTACCGGGAATTGTCCGGGAAGACGGATTATCCTCTTCACCTTGGCGTTACGGAAGCAGGAAGCATAGTTAATGCTGCCGTCAAGTCTGCCATCGGCATGGGCATTCTTCTCTATGAAGGCATAGGTGACACTATCAGGGTTTCCATAACGGGAGATCCCGTCTCTGAAATTGGTGTTGCTTATACAATCCTCAGGGCCATAGGCATCAGGAAGGTCGGGCCGGATATCATATCGTGTCCCACGTGCGGCCGCTGCGAAATAAATCTTTTCCGGCTGACACAGGAAGTTGAGGAGAGACTGGCAGGTATGAAGACTCATTTAAAGGTTGCCTTGATGGGATGCGTTGTAAACGGACCGGGAGAGGCGGCAGAAGCGGACGTGGGTATTGCCGGCGGTAAGGGATACGGTCTTCTTTTTAAGAAAGGCAAAGCAATAAGAAAAGTGAAGGAAAAGGAATTTGTAACAGCGCTTCTGGCTGAAATTGATTCCATGGTAGCTGAAAGAAAGGAGATATAATGCGATATTCGGAGATGTTCTTGCCTACATTAAGGGAAGTGCCTTCAGATGCGGAGATCATAAGCCATCAGCTCATGATAAGGGCGGGGATGATAAGAAAGTTGACAAGCGGTATTTATACTTACCTTCCCTTAGGCTACCGGGTCATTCGCAAGCTGGAGAAGATTATACGTCAGGAGATGAACAGGGCGGGGGCCCAGGAGGTTTTCATGCCGACGGTGCAGCCCCGGGAGCTCTGGGAAGAATCCGGCCGGTGGAGCCTTTATGGCAAGGAGCTTCTGCGGTTCAAGGACAGAAATGACAGAGAGTGCTGTCTCGGCCCAACGCATGAGGAAGTTATCACCGATCTTGTCAGGAATGAAATCAAGACATACAGACATCTCCCCAGGAATCTTTATCAGATACAGACGAAATTCCGCGATGAGATACGGCCGAGGTTCGGAGTCATGAGGTGCAGGGAGTTCGGAATGAAGGATGCCTACAGCTTCGATGCCGATGAGGAAGGGGCCGAGATAAGCTATCAAAAAATGTTCGATGCATATACGGAGATATTCAAGCGATGCGGTCTCGAATTCAGGGCCGTGGAGGCCGATACGGGCAGTATCGGTGGAAGCTTTTCCCATGAATTTATGGTGATGGCCGCAACCGGTGAAGATTCTCTCGTCTTCTGCAGTAATTGCGAGTATGCGGCGAATCTGGAGAAGGCGGAAATTGCAGCACCAGAAATTCATCCAGTGCATACGGAGGATATTCTTCCTCTTGAATTGGTTCATACACCTGACATGAAAAGTATTGAGGAAGTTTCCTCATTCCTCCGTGTGGCTCCCAGGGATATAGTAAAAACCATGATATACAGTGCAGATGGCAATCCCGTTGCTGTATTGGTAAGCGGGGATGAAGAGGTCAATGAAATTAAAGTCAAAAACTATTTGAACTGCGATGTCCTGGAAATGGCAACGGACGAAGTGATTCATAAAGTTACAGGGGCGCCCCGAGGGTTTGCCGGAGCTATCGGGATAAAAGTGAAGATCATCGCGGATTATTCTCTCTCGAATATGACTAATTTTGTCATGGGGGCAAATAAGGAAGATTATCATGTAAAAAATGTAAATATAGGCAGAGATGTGTCTGTTGCTGCATTTGCGGATTTGAGAATAGCCAGGAACACGGATCTGTGCGCACGGTGCGGTAGTGCTCTCAAATTTGCCCGCGGTATTGAAGTAGGTCACGTTTTCAAGCTTGGAACAAAGTACAGCAAGGCGATGAAAGCCCAATACCTTGATAAGAATGGCAAGGAGCGGTACATGATAATGGGCTGTTTCGGCATCGGTGTGGGAAGGACTGTTGCGGCAGCTATAGAACAGAACCATGATGAGAACGGTATCGTATGGCCAGTTCCGCTGGCCCCTTATCAGGTGATAATTACGCCCGTTAATGTCAACGACGAGAAGATCAAGAAGATGTCAGTGCAGCTGTATGAAGCGCTGCAGCAAAGGGGCATCGAAGTCATCCTTGATGACAGGGATGAGAGGGCGGGTGTGAAATTTAAGGATGCGGATCTGATCGGTATTCCACTCCGTGTAACTGTCGGGCAAAAACTGCTCATCGAGGGCGTCCTGGAAGTCAAGATTAGAAGGACAGGTGAGGTGAAAATACTTGCCGTGGACGCGGCAGAGGATTTTGTAATTAATTACGTTAATGAAGGTATCTGAAACCCGTGCTGCGTATTACTGATATACTGGACAAAACCCAGTCCTATCTTTCTGCTCCTGAGCAGGAACTGATAGAGAAGGCGTACATCTTTTCTGCCTCCGTCCATCAGGGACAGGTGCGTCTATCCGGAGAGCCCTATCTTACTCACCCCGTGGAAGTGGCGGGCATACTGGCCGATATGAAGCTTGACGCGGCAACTGTTGTTACGGGCTTGCTCCATGACACTGTGGAAGATACGCTGGCCACGCTTCCGCAAATAAGGGAGGCTTTTGGCAAGGAAATCGAGTTTCTTGTCGAGGGGTTGTCAAAGATAAGCAGGATCACCTATGGGAGCAGGGTTGAACATCAGGCGGAAAACTTCAGGAAGATGATCCTGGCGATGTCTTCAGACATCCGGATAATTCTGGTGAGACTGGCCGACAGAGTGCATAATATGAGGACGCTGGAATTTCAATCGCCGGATAGACAGAAATTTATAGCTGAGGAAACACTTGAATTGTACGCGCCTTTAGCGAACCGTCTCGGTATTAACTGGATGAAGGTTGAATTGGAAGATCTTGCCTTCCGCTATCTCAAGGCCGAAGCTTATTCCGAGCTGGTGAGCCGCCTGGCGAAGAAGGAACGGGAACGAGAGCAGTATACCGAAGAGGTGAAAAACATTATCCAAAAGGAAATAGACAAATTTGGACTGAAAGGTGAAGTTGAGGGGAGAGCAAAACATCTGTACAGCATTTACACGAAGATGGAGGAGCAGCACATAGACCTTAATGAGGTATATGATTTGCTCGCCTTTAGAATCATCCTCGATGCAGACAAGGAGAGTGAATGCTATGAAGCTCTCAGTGTTGTCCATGCCCTCTGGAAGCCTGTTCCCGGACGTTTTAAGGATTATATAGCCATGCCGAAGGCTAACAGCTATCGTGCGTTACACACAACAGTAATCGGCCCCTACGGTGAAAGAGTGGAGATACAGATAAGGAACAGGATCATGCACGAGTGGGCAGAAGCAGGCATAGCCGCGCACTGGCGCTATAAGGAAGGACGTTCATATATAAGCGGTGAAGATGATCAGATCAAAAAATTGAGAGATTTACTGGAGGTTCAACAGGAACTTAAGAATCCCAGGGAATTCATGTCCAATCTGAAAATGGCCCTCTTCGCGGATGAAGTTTATGTGTTTACTCCGAAGGGTGATGTCAAGGCCTTTCCGAAAGGGGCAACGCCCATTGATTTTGCATACAGCATTCACACGGATGTAGGAAACCAGTGCATCGGAGCCAAGGTAAACAGAAACATAGTCCCCCTGAAGTACGAACTCCAAAATGGCGATACAGTTGATGTCATTACGCAGGCAGGGCATCATCCCAGCAAGGATTGGTTGAAATATGCAGTAACGTCGAGAGCCATATCGAAAATCAGAAACTGGGTAAAAACGGAGGAAAGAAAAAAGAGTGTCGCCCTCGGCAAAGACCTCCTGGAGAAAGAATTCAAGAGACACAATCTTAAATTGAGTCAAATAGTCAAGTCCGAAGAAATCAAAAAAATCTACACGGAATATTCCGTCAATTCACTTGATGACCTGATGGCTATCGTCGGTTATGGAAAGGTGTCGGCAAAGAGGATTGTCAATCAGTTTGTGCCCGAAGAAGAAGCCGGGACTGCCGAGACAGAGCTTATCACGGAGGAGAAGAAGAAAAAGTCCCCTTCATCCGTAGGCATTTCCCTGACGGGAATAGAGGATATCCTGGTCAGGTTTGCAAGATGCTGTAATCCCATTCCAGGAGACGAAATTGCGGGTTATATCTCACGGGGGAGGGGAGTCACCGTTCATACGGCCAACTGTCCAAATGTCGAAGGGATGGACGGCGAGAGGATCGTCGATGTACAATGGAATATCAAAGAAAAGCAGACATACCCGGTGCATATGAGGGTCGTCTGCAGGGACAAGAAGGGACTGCTTGCTGAAGTAAGCACTGTAATATCGTCACTGGATATTAATATCAGTCACGCGGAAGTGGAAACCAGGCCGGCGGATATGCAGGCAATATTAAGTTTTGAATTGGACGTCAATGATCTGCAGCAGTTTAACCAGGTACTCGCGGCGATCAAAAAACTAAAAAGCGTAATCTCCGTCGAGAGGGTCAGGACATCATGAAATAATGACCGGCTTGATGAGGGCGCCTGAAGTTTATTCGTTGACAGAAAATACAGACATGCTGTATGAAACGCAGACTTGACGGCTTGAGTGAGAAAGCGGAGGGCAGAAAGAAGGACTGAGGCAGCAGCGGGGAAAGCTGCTTTGCTTATTGGCGAATTCAAACTCCGACAGCACGAGATGTCAGGACACAGGGAGGCACTGGAACACATGTTTGAAACAGTAGGGGAACTAAGATGAATAACCGGCCTATGAGAAGATTCCTCATATTATTGGTATTGATTATTTTTCCACTGACCAACGCATTGGCCCAACCGCCCCGGGGCAAGCATTCGGTTACAATAGACCCGGGACATGGCGGAGGCGACCTCGGCGTCAAAATATCCGACATGGAGCATGAAAAAGATATAACCCTGGCCATCTCGTCATTAATGAAAAAAGAATTGGACAAGTCCGGGAACATTTGGGTGCAACTGACAAGAACTTCGGACAGAGACGTGTCATTATCTGAAAGGAAAGAGATCATAAAGAAGATGCAATCGGAGGTCTTTGTCAGTATCCATGTTAATGCGGGTTTTAGTAAGAACTCGACTGGATTTGAAATATATTTTCCAGGATTCAAGGGAGCGTCGTCGGAGCAGAGTGGTTCTAAAGAGATTCTCAAGGACATGGCGAGAAACAAATATTTGAACGATTCTGTGAAATTTGCTCAATTGATACAGAAGAACATGGACAAGGTCTTTCCGAGAAAAAGCAGAGGACTTCGAGACTCGCACGTACTTGCCCTTGAAGGATTATCGATACCGGCGGTTGTCGTGGAAATAGGATTTGCCACAAATCCGGTAGACAGAAAGAAAATTGTCGATGCAAATACGCAGACGGCGATAGCACGTGCGCTGTGCCAAAGCATAAGAGACTTCTTTTAGAAATTACGGATATGCAGCAATGGAGAATGCAGATATGGGAGTGGCGCCGATCATGAGAGCCAAGGGGCGCGGGCCGAATGAAATCAGAGAATTGAAGATTACGAGAGATTTCCTGAAGTATCCTCCCGGCTCTGTCCTTATTGAGATGGGAAATACAAAGGTCATTTGCACGGCTACTGTCGAGGATGGTGTACCCGCGTTCCTGAAAAATTCCGGCAAAGGCTGGCTGACCGCTGAATATTCCATGCTTCCTATGTCTACCCATAGTCGTACCCCTCGGGAGTCAACGAGGGGCAGGGTAGGAGGGAGGACTCATGAAATCCAGCGATTGATAGGCAGATCTCTTCGGTCAGTAACCGCCCTGGACGTATTCGGCGAAAGAACAATTTACATAGACTGCGATGTGATCCAGGCGGATGGGGGCACAAGGAGCGCCTCCATTACAGGTGGTTTTGTCGCTTTGGTTGATCTTTTCAGAAAAATGCAGAAACAGGGAATAGTGGACAGAGTTCCTGTGGAAGATTATGTCGCCGCTGTCAGTATTGGTGTTGTGGATGATCACATATATCTCGATCTGGATTATGAAGAAGATTCCAGGGCCGAGGTAGATATGAACTTCGTAATGACAGGGAAGGGGCTTTTTATAGAGATTCAGGGCACAGCGGAAGAGGTACCTTTTGGCCGTGATCTGCTCAATAAAATGACTGATATTGCCGTACGAGGCATCGCGGAGATTACAAAAAAGCAGGTGGAGGTGTTGGGTAAATTAACCTGAGGCGAATTATCCTGGCAACTAAGAACCAGGGGAAAATAAGAGAAATTAGAGCTATGCTCCAAGATTTGGACATAGACATCCGTTCTCTTAATGACTATAAAGACGTTCCTGATGTCGAAGAAGACGGCGCGTCATTTTTTGCAAATGCTCTAAAGAAAGCAAAGGCTATCTCGGAACATACCGGTGAAATTGTCCTTGCCGACGATTCCGGGTTGGAGGTAGAGTATCTGAACGGAGAACCGGGTGTTTATTCATCGAGGTATTCGGGAGAAGGTGCAACAGACAGCAGCAATATAAAGAAGCTCCTTCTAAGCCTGGAAGGCGTCCCCGGCGAAAAAAGAGGCGCTGCTTTCAGATGTGCGCTGGTTATATACTGTCCGGACGGCAAATATATATCCTTTGAGGGACGTCTTGAGGGAATAATACATGATAAGCCTCAAGGCGACGGAGGCTTTGGCTATGACCCAGTTTTTTTTCTGCCTGATCTGGGATTGACGGTAGCGCAGGTTCCACCGGAGATTAAAAACCGCATCAGCCATAGAGCCCAGGCGGTTCTTAGATTCAAGGAGGCTTACAGGCGGAAGATTTTCTCGGGCAAAAGATAAAGGAAGACGGGGCGTAGCGCAGCCCGGTAGCGCGCCGGCTTTGGGAGCCGGATGTCGGAGGTTCAAATCCTCCCGCCCCGACCAATAATAAGAAGGAGTTATTTGTCGTCGGTAACTCCTTTTTCTTTTATGTGAGAGGGTGCTGTCAGAGTATTTCCATTTTTTTGTATAAATTTCCCCTCAATTTTGGTGGTAGCTATACGTTGAGATTCGTCCACAGGGTGAAGATAAATTTCTGCCGTTTTAAGATTTTTGTGGCGTAATAAGCCAGATGTGGTTTTGAGAGAAACGTTCTCCGTGTCAGATAGATAGGTTGCCATGAAATGTCTTAGGTCATGAAAACCATAATAGAGATCGTGTTCAACCATCGTACCCTTATTTTTACCTATTGATGAAGAAGATGACGAAAGGGAATCTTATTATCTGCTGTGTGCTGACTCTCTGTTATGGGGATGGATGGAAAAACGCAGGAGTCTATGCTTGCTATTTTTTTGTTAGAAAGTGCTTGAATATTTATGAGAGTTGCCCTACGTATATCTTCCTGTAATGTTGTTTTTCCAATTCTTTCCATTCATTCAACCTTTAATTGGTAATCTATAAGATATATTGAGGTTTGTTTGTGGTTAATGTATAAAATGGCATCAATTTGTAGGAGGGGTGCCACTATGATGAAATCTTCTCTTATACGAATCAACCTGATCTTCATTCTACTTGTTTTCTTTATTCCCAATCTTGTATCCGCTGAATCAAAGACCTTCATCAAGGAATACATCTATCAGGCAAGCGAAGCAGACAGCAAGATTTCCTCAAGGGCCATCGCCCTTGAACAAGTCAAAAGGCTTCTCTTGGAGGAAATAGGAACCTATATTGAGAGTCATACAGAAGTCATAAATTTTCAATTAACAAAAGACCAAATAACATCTTTGACTGCTGGTATTGTCCAGACGCAGATTATAAAAGAAAAATGGGACGGCGAGAGATATTGTATTCAGGCAAAAATAGAGGCAGATCCTCATGAAGTAGTCAAGGCGATAGATTCTCTGCGCAAGGACAGGGGAAAAAGCAAAGAACTTGAGGACGCAAATAGGAAAGCAGAAACTGCATTAAAGGAAGTAGAGAGGTTAAGAAAGGAACTCGAGTTATCGAAAGAGGATCGAACGAACATTGCCAAATATGATGTAGCTATAAAAGAGTTGAGTGCCACAGATTGGTATCGCAAAGGACTTTCGTTAGGAAGAGCAGGCAATCATCACGACGCGATAGAAGCCTTAACAAAAACTATTCAGCTAAATCCAAAATATTCGTCAGCCTATGCAGCTCGAAGTGCTGCATATGGCATGTTAGGCGATCACCAGCAGGCTCTTGCGGATGCCAACAAGGCTATCGAACTTGACCCCAAAGATTCAGTGGCCTATCTCAATCGTGCGGGTGCATATGGCAGGTTTGGCAAATACCAGCAGGTTCTTGAAGATTCCAACAGGGCTATCCAATTAGATCCAAAACTTGCTTTAGCCTATTACAATCGTGGGAATGCCTATTTGCGGTTTGGCAATTACCAGCAAGCTATTAAAGATTACAATAAGGCTATCGAACTTTACCCAACGTATTCGTTAGCATATCTTAATCGTGGAGTTGCATATTTTTTCTTACGCAATTTCCAGCAGGCGCTTGTAGAGTTCAACAAAGCTATCGAACTTGACCCAAAAAATTCAGCCGCATATAACGATCGTGGAAACGCATATCTTAATCTAGGGTATAAAGAACAAGCCATCAGCGACCATAAAACTGCTGCAAGGTTAGGTAACAAAGAAGCACAAGATTATTTAAGGTCAAAGGGAATTAGCTGGTAATAAATATTTGCCATCTTTCGGTTTGCTGGTGACCATACCTGCCTTAGCAGTAAACTCTGCTCCTTCCTGTAAGCGTTGCTTTTCTAATTTAACTCATTCATTCAACATATCAACTGCAAATCAATAACATATCTTGCGATTTATTCAGGGGTTATGTATATATGCTTCCATCGATTTGTAAAAAAGGGGGGCAGGAGCATGGCCAAAATCTTGAGCAAAGTTCGGAGGGAAGGCGAAACCCGGCAACACCAGCGTTTCATGGTCCCAAAGGGTACCTTTGTCATCGTGTCGCCCGGTACGGATAAAGAATGGAAGGTTCAGGCCATAGACATCAGCAATGGCGGCTTGGCCTTCATCTACCAAGGGTCCAAAGAAGACCTCGATACATCGGGCGCCCTGAAAATACTCACCAAGAATGCGGATCTCGAAAATGTGAATTTCGAAACGGTCTCCGATGAACCGGCCCCCGGATCTACGGATACATCGTTACCCTCCCGACGTCGGGGCGTGAAGTTCAAGTGGATGGGAGTCGTGGGAAAACAGGATTTGAGGGACTTCGTCAATAGCATCAGCGCGTCTGGGTCAATTCCTTGATCTCTGTAACAAACTGATTGGCCTTATCTTCTTCATTGGTAGCGGCAAGCAAGAAGGACAAGCCTTAAGGGCTTTGGTCTCTGCTTTTGTTTGTTGTCTGCGAGGGCTGAGAAGTTCCCCTGTGATATGTAAGTACTCAGGAAGGAACTTGCATTATCCACATGAATACAGAGGAATGAAGGTTCATCTTTACAACCGCTAATCTTCAATGTTTTTCCCTCATCCACTCTGAGGACTTGTAGGTGTTATACGTCCCACCACCATGATAAACAAATTGTCTCGCGAATGGAATATAAACAGCATCTCATCTCTGCAACTAAGAAACTGATACGGATTTACCAGGACAAGATTAAAGAGAGAATCGGGGAAGGGGAAGAGGGGAGATATAATCACTTCGATTCTTCTATGAGTGATAAAAAGTGTGAGAGGGTTTGTATTTGCAGCTATCAGAGTGGCAGAAAGTTATCGTGAACAGGCTTTCCCATTCAACAAT
>Ga0208494_1000122_pt1 | contig 24937 bp, 28 predicted proteins | sample CryBogmetaGMA10M_FD_184544 | JGI IMG/M metagenome (GOLD analysis project Ga0208494, IMG submission 184544) | Freshwater microbial communities from Crystal Bog, Wisconsin, USA - MA10M (SPAdes) | ecosystem: Environmental > Aquatic > Freshwater > Lake | place: Crystal Bog, Wisconsin, USA...
GGTTTAACAGGTACAGCGAGCACTTGTCCGGTTCGCCGCCAAGACGTTTCTGCTCCTCAAGTGTCTGCCTGCCGCCGGTAATCCCGCTCATCACCTTCTTTCTCACCGTCGCCTCGGGTTCATAAAACGAGATGATGCTCTCCGGGATGCTCGACGACATCTTGCCGCCAGTGAGCCCAGGCATGAAGATGTGGTACGTGGAGGAAGGGGTAAAGAACCCGAATCCCCCGTGGGCGCGTTCGATCTCCCGCACCTTCGCGCTCACATCGGCACAGATGCCGCCCCTTATGTCGACATGCCCCTCGTATTTTTTTGCACCGGAGAACGCCTTTTTCACGGCATCCAGCGCCTCTTCCGGTGCGTTCTTTGAACGGACGCTGATATACCCATCGCGCTCCTCAACGGTGAACATGCGGAGCTTGTGGGCTACGCCCCGCGTCAGCCGGATATGGGGGTCCTGATCGATACCTACCGGCACTACAGTAGGGGCGGGCTCACGGTCGATCTGCGGGTAGAGGATATCTGCCACCTGCGTGATCACACTGTCTGCATGGGCGAGATCCGTCTCCGGGGAAAAACCATAGATTGCATTGAGTTCCGAGAAGTTCACTTTCGTCGCTGCTTCAAATGCGAGATCCTTGAGCCGCTCGTTTTTGCTCTGGAAGTACGTGGTACCCTCGAACCCCAGAGCGTAGAGACAGGCAAGATACTCCTTTCCGTACTCCCGGCACTCTTCCCACGATATCCCCCTCACCGCATGCGCCTCGCGATCGGCAATGGTCACGTACCCGTTACCCCCCTGCTGCACATGCCAGACCACCTCTTTCATCACCATCAAATGCCCGAGGTGCGGGTGACCGCTCGGCATGAAACCAGTAAGGATATGGAATGGCGTGCGGTTTTTGATTGCATTCGCGATCTGGTGATAGTCCCGGTGCCCGACAACAATCCCCCGCCGCATAAAGTACGGGATCTCGGGAAGTTCTGACATGACAGAGGAGATCGGGTCAATACCGAAATCAGAAAATAATTTTTCAATATCAACAGACGAGTTATTTGACCAGGGATTAATCTGCGATTCGGGCATACAAAAAGCTCACAGTTTGATACGTGCAAATTCTACGAACTGGATTCCGGTAGTATGTACACAGCCAAACAACATCTTCTTTTTGACACTGTGCGCCATCCGTACCGATCGTGAGATCACGCTCATGGGCATGACCGCTTCCTTTTCGATTGCGTGCACCAGCAGGTCAGAATGCACACTTTTACTGCAATAGACCCGGAAATGGTGACCGAACTTGTAGCCAGTCCTCGGTGTAAATTCGTGCTGGCGCAGCTCGGTATAGACTTTAGTCTTTGCGGCAAGTTCACTGTCCGTTTCACAGGCACCGGAAAAATATTCGCCGGCACTGACGCGGCTGCCCTTCTTGTTGAGCGTGAGTATTCCCCTGTCCATGAGATACATGAGTTCAACCGGGGAAAGAATGAGCCGCGAGTCATCCAGCCGTTTGCCAAACCCTGCACGCTCGAGATCAGACTGCGGCGGCACCACCACCATGCCGGACTTTCCGATCAGGACGGATTCATATAAGGAGAGTGCCGGTGCAGGTGAACATGCCTCCGCCAGCTTCTGGAACTTAATCTCGTAGTAGGTGAGTTCGTCCTCGTCATCCACCACGGCAAGGACATATTGTTTGCGCATGTTCTTTGCGGCGACCATTTCCGCGATAAGCGTTGCAAACCGGACCGGGTCACGCTCTGAGAGCACCCGTACTGAATAGAGGGATTCCCCGGTGCCCGGCTTTTCGCCGCGCCGGAATACCCGGTAGTCGTGCGGTCCTGTCTGTACCACGTACCCGCGCTCACGCAGGTCACGGTACACAAGAAATGTGCGCAGGAAATTGCGTTCATCTGCGAATTCTGCGAGAAGGGTATCGAACGTGTACCCTTCCACTTCAATCTTTTTGCGGTGGAGGAGGTAGAGTGCTTCCTGTGGTGCAAGACGCACCCCCTCTTTCTCCTGCCGCCCGTACCCGCTCTGCTCGTAGAGTGCGCGCCCATCTCCGCCTAACCGGACCGAAGTCCCGTCAAATATCGCCTTCACTGCACGATCTATTGGGAGTAGTCCATTATAAGAGCGCGGGACAGAGCGGGATGAGCAGACCAGTAACCGATCATACGGGCATGCACACCAGAAAGAAATATGCCAACCGGATCAGGCGGCAAGCTCGCGCACTTTCGCGATGTTTCCTGCATCATTTCTGCGCTCGTCTACCGGTGTCTCGCAGATGAACGGAAGTTTTGACAATACCGGATGGTGCAGAATGCGCCTGAACCCATCCTCCCCGATAAATCCCATGCCGATATGCTCGTGCCGGTCCAGACCGCTGCCGAGTTCTCCTTTTGTGTCGTTCAAGTGGATGACTTTGAGATGCAAAAGACCGATATGCTCACCCAGTTGTGCAAGGGTTTCTGTGAGTCCTGCCTCTGTGCGCAGTTCGTATCCTGCCGCAAACGCATGGCAGGTATCGAAGCAGACACCAATCCGTTCCGGTTCAATAAGATTGTCCATAATTGCATGGATGTGTTCAAAACTGCTGCCGACACTGTTCTTCTCCCCGGCGGTGTTCTCAAGAATCAGCATGACGGGGTTATCGGTTTTTTCCAGTGCGGCATTGATGGCTTTAATCACCCGCACCCTTCCACCGGCGATGCCATCGCCAAGGTGATGCCCGAGGTGAGTCACAAGGTAGGGGATACCAAGACGGTGACACCGGTCAAGTTCTGAACTGAGTGACTCCACTGACTTTTCCCACACATCCCGCTTTGGCGAGGCAAGGTTCGGAAGGTACGGCATGTGATCCACGGGAAGGATGCCGGTAGCCATAATCTTTGCCCGGTAGGTATCACAATCATCATCTGACAGCGGCTTGTATCCCCAGCCCCGCGGGTTGCGGGAGAACTGCTGGAAGACATCACAGCCCGCACTTTTCGCCCGGTCAACAGCGAGGTCAAGCGAACCTGCAATTGAAACATGTACGCCCACTTTCACCATGCCGCATCCCACCCCACAATCCTCCACATCGCAATCACTGATCATCTTTCCGGTGCGGGAACTATTAGGGCGTTTTGATCGCCCGTTATCCGGTTTTGTCGTTTTAGCACGTCACATGGAGGACTGCAACATAGCTCTGCTTTTCCTGTTCAATGAGTCGAAGAATCTCCGGTGTGGGTTTTATCACTGAAACAAATGGTACAAGGAGCCCGGCTGCATCAGGAGTTAGGGGAAGATCCCCATACTGCCCGGTACCGATATAGACCACGCCCGGTCGCTCCCTCAGAAGATCCGTAAGCTCTTCACCCGAAAGCGGTGTATGTCCATAATGCTCTTTTTTTGGTTTTGATAACTTCTTTTTGCGTTTTGAGATGCGCCCGTCCGTATGGATCACGATATCATGATCGTACCGCATCCCGCCAGTTTCAATCCAGCCAAATCCCGTCTTCATGTGACCACCTCCACCCAGTAACACCTGGGGGTGAGATACAGGTTTTTACAGCAGAAGGATTCCCTCGTTAACACAAAAGGTTATCCGCAGGTGCGGTGATGGAACGTTGGTGAACATAGAACCGAACCTGAAAGTGTCACGGTACACTGCAAAACCTGTCAGAAATTACCCAATAAAAAGAAAATTTGAGACTTTTTCAGATCAATGCAGTTGTGATGCCGCTAATACCGGTCTGGATAACCAATGCGACAGCAATAATCACGCCAGCCATCTCAAGTGCGACGGCAACATTGCCTTTTTTCAGTTCCTCAAATTCTTCAATACCTTTGGTCAGCTTGTCAAGGACGTTCAATGCAAGGTAGATTGCACCGATTGCAAGGAGGATGCCAAGGATCAACTGGACGAATGCAATGCCGATTGCACTCAATCCGTTAATCGATGTAAGTCCCATTGCAGATGCCTTCCCGATACCAATGGAAATTCCCGAAACGCCGGACTGGACGACCACTGCGATTGCAACAAAGATGGCTGCCACAACAATGCCAAATGCCACATTCCCTTTTGCAAGTTCTTTTTGTCCATCAATATCCCCGGTTATCTTACCGAAGACCAAAAAGCCGATGTACAATGCAATAACTGCAAAGACAATGGCGATAATTAACTGGACAAGACCAATGACTGCATTAACAAGAAGCATCATTTCACCACATTTTTAGTAGGTGTTGGGGAAAATCGATAATAAAGATATCGCAAAATCCAAAATAAAAATTCACGGAAAATGCAGCAGAATGGAATTCCGGGCGCATAAATTGAAATTATTCCTTGCGAAATAATGTCCGGTCTGCGTTAAAAAATGTGCAGCAAAAAGAATGCTGCGAGAGGGTTACGATCCCCCGATCTCCAGATCTCTCAAAGCCTGAACAGTCGACGCGAGGACGTTCATAAACCCTATGAGTCTGGCGCCCTAACCAACTAGGCCACCGCAGCACAAAAAGTGCATAAATATGACGCCGCAAAAACTCTTAAAGGTTCTGATACACCTTTTGGCGTGTATCAAACCTTTTTTTGCTGCAGGTACTGGTTCACCGCAACAGTTATCGCAGCAACTTTCTTTCCCTGCCCGAACGATCCCGCAAGTGTCTGCATACGCGCTTCTTCATCGCGTGTGTAGCGGGCGAGTGTTTTATTGATATGCTCTTCCTGCAGGAAGTGCGTGTGCGTGTTCCCCTCGATAAACTGCTGGTTGTTCATTATTGCATAGTGAAGGGGCAGGGTGGTTTTGATGCCAAGGATGATGTATTCCGAGATCGCGCGTTGCATTCGTTTGATCGCTTCATGGCGGGTGCTGTCCCAGGCACAGAGTTTGGCGATCATGGAATCATAGTTTGGCGGGATTGTATATCCCATGTGAATCCCGCTGTCCACCCGTATCCCGGGACCCCCCGGTGAGCGATAACGGATAATCTTACCCGGATCTGCGGCGAAATTATTAAGAGGATCTTCCGCGTTAATGCGGCATTCAATTGCGTGTCCACGAATTGATATGTCTGATTGTTCGAAAGGAAGGGATTCTCCTGCTGCAATGGCGATCTGCTGTTTGACAAGATCAATACCGGTGATAAACTCGGTGATGGTATGCTCAACCTGAAGCCGGGTGTTCATCTCCATGAAGTAATAATTATCATTACTGTAGAGAAACTCAACAGACCCGGCATTAGTATAGTCCGATGCTTCTACCACTTTAAGCGCTGATGTTGCCATCCGCTCGCGCAGTTCATCGGTCATGATCGGTGAAGGGGCTTCTTCAACCAGTTTCTGGTGCCGGCGCTGGATCGAGCACTCGCGATCGTATAGATGTACGGCATGCCCGTGTTCATCGGCAAGCACCTGGAACTCTATGTGCCGGGGTTTTACCAGGTATTTCTCGATAAAGACCGTGGCATCTCCAAAGGCAGATTTGGCGATGCGCATACTTGCCGTAATCGCGTCCTCAAGCGATCTCTCGTCGTTTACGATCTGCATGCCAATGCCGCCGCCCCCGGCACTCGCCTTCACAATCACCGGGTATCCTATCTCTTCAGCGACTTTTTTTGCGTCGTTTATGTCTTTTATGCCATCATCAGTACCGGGAAGCACGGGCACGCCGGCTCCTTTCATCATCTTCTTGCTGCCGATCTTTGAACCCATTGCCTGGATTGTTTTTGAACTGGGACCGATGAAAACAACCCCTTCATCATGACAATACTTCGCAAAACGATAATTTTCTGCTAAAAATCCATACCCCGGATGCACGGCTTCGGCACCGCTCTTTTTTGCGATGTCGATGATCCGCTCCATGTTGAGGTAACTCTTGGAGGGGTGTGCTTCACCAACCTGGAACGCTTCATCTGCATACTTGACATGGAGCGCGTTTTGATCGGCAGAAGAGTAGATAGCTACTGTTTCGATATCCAGCTCGCGGCACGCCCGCATGACGCGGATGGCAATCTCTCCCCGGTTGGCGATCAGGATCTTTTCAAAAATTTTCATTGCACCACCAGCAGGACATCGCCATTCTGGACAACATCGCCGGCATCAACAAAAATCTCGGTCACCTTGCCGTCTACCGGGCTGTGGATGGGGTTCTCCATCTTCATTGCCTCAAGCACGAGCAGCGTGTCGCCTTTTTTTACGGAAGCGCCGCGGCTGACAATAACCTGGAGCACCATCCCCTGCATGTTGCTCCTGATACCCCCGGCAATTTCACCGCGGGGTGCTTTCTCTTGTGCGACACCTGCCACTTCAACTTTGCTTCCACCGACAGAAATGATGCGCACTGAGAAGACCTCGCCATCAACTTCCACTTCCATCTGGTCCGGGATACCGGTGCTTGGCTGGGGAGCCACCTGTTTTTTGGGTATCTCCTCAATCGTTCGCTCCCCTTTCAAAAAAGACGGGGCTATTGCAGGATAGAGAATGTAGGTAAGAATATCTTCCTCTTTTTTTATGAGCCCGGCTTTTTCCGCTTCCCCTTTCATCTTCTCATACGCAGGTTCCAGGAGATCTGCCGGTCGGATGGTGATAACTGCATCGGCACCGATGATGATCTTTCGGATCTCATCACTGACGGGAGCTGGCGACTTTCCATAGAGCCCGTGAACATAGTCTTTGACTTCTTTTGTGACGTTTCTGTATCTCTGCCCGTTTACCAGCACGTTGAGCACTGCCTGCGTCCCGACAATCTGGCTCGTGGGGGTGACCAGCGGGGGGTAACCGAGATCTTTTCTCACCCGGGGAATTTCCGCAAGCACCTCGTCCATCCGGTCGAGTGCATCCTGTTCCTGCAATTGCGAAACAAGGTTGGAGATCATCCCGCCGGGCAGCTGGTAGAGGAGTACATCACTGTCAACGCGCTCTGATATGGGGTTGAGCAACCCGGCATATTTTTCCTTTATCTGCATGCAGATGTTCCTGACCACACGGAGTTTGAGGAGGTCAATTCCTGTCTCACGAGGGGTGCCGATGAGCGATGCAACCACACTTTCGGTCGGGGGTTGGGACGTCCCCATGGAGAACGGGGACATTGCGGTATCCAGAATGTCGACTCCTGCATCGATTGCCGCCTGGTAACTCATCGGGGCGATGCCACTGGTTGAATGACTGTGCAGGCATATTTTTGTGTCAACGGCATCTTTTATGCCAGTGATCAGATCTCGTGTCTGTGCCGGCATGATCAGCCCTGCCATATCCTTGATGCATATGGAGTCGCAATCATGCGCGTAGAGATCCTGTGCCATCTCAATGAATGTGTGCGTGGAGTGAGCAGGACTTGTCGTATAGCATATTGCGCCCTGCAGGTAAGCTCCCACATTTTTTACCTGGTCCATTGACCGTTTCATGTTCCTGATATCGTTTAACGCATCAAATACCCGGAAGATATCCACCCCGTTTTTATGCGCTGCAGTGACGAACTTGTCGACCACATCGTCAGGATAATGACGGTAACCAACGAGGTTTTGCCCGCGTAAGAGCATCTGGATCTGAGTATGCTTCAGTTCAGCCTTGAGGGAACGGAGACGGTCCCAGGGATCATCATTTAAAAACCGTATGCAGGTATCGAAGGTGGCACCGCCCCAGGCTTCGACAGAAAAAAAACCACATTTGTCAATCTCCCGTGCAAGTGGGAGCATATCTTCAGTCCGGAGCCTGGTCGCGATGAGTGACTGGTGAGCGTCCCGTAGGGTTGTATCAGTGATGCAGACTTTTTTTTGAGAGGCAGTGCGCATAAAGATCCTCAGGGCTTTTATCGGTTCACGTTAAGCCTCTCAAATCATCATCGGTAAAGTATAAAAAATTCACTAACAGGTATCAAAGCGAAAATTAACACGCATATTGCACAGGTTCCCGCTAATAAATCCACGGGTCCGGTGCGGAATTTTGGGCACAAGGTTCCCCCTTTCTGATACCCTCTGGCGGCAAGCAATTCGGTAATCGTATCCGCCCGCACCATTGCATCATGGATCAGGATGAGTCCGGCAGGTACAAGTTTTTTTATCCCCCACACATCGCCTTTAAGTCTCATGGCAAATTGAATTCGCGAAAAATCCCCGGACAGGGCTTCTGCCACCTGCATTGCACATTCTCCTACCATCCCCAATTCAAACCCTGCCCTGTTTCCAAAAGCCCAGACAGCAACAGATAAGAGATCGCCGTGTTCCTGTTCGGTATACAGCCACATCCCGACGAGCAGGATAACACCCATTCTCGCAAAATACGAAACCCAGTTGCCCCCGGAGATCATGATCATGGCGGCAACCACGCCAATGAGTGCCAGCATTCCCAGTATCATCGATCGGTTCCTGACTGAACGCATGCGCGGCGTGAAGAGGAGCCACCAGATAAAAACCGCACACGCGCCCTCCACACTGATGAATGCGGCAACCGACAGGAGCGCCGCACTTCCTAACCTGATCCGTGCGTCCTGCATGCCGCCTCCCTGATGGCATCCGGCGTGAGGTTAGCCGGGCATTTCCCTGCATCAAGTAATTTTTTAATGAGTGCCGGTGCATGTTGCCACCGCACGAGAGCTTCCGGCATTTTACCGACATTAAAGAGTTCCCCATTTTGAATCTCCCAGATCTGGTCCACTCGCGGGAATGCACTCTGTTCATGGGTAAATATCACGGTAATTCCCTGGGATCGTGCGTTGAGTTGACTACACAACCGTTCTTTTTCACCACAGTCAAGCGAACTGAAGGGTTCATCAAGCAACAGGAGATCGTCCTTACGGGCAAGGATGCAGGCGAGGTGGAGACGCTTCAGTTCCCCCCGGCTCAGGGAAAGTGGTGAGACACTTCCGGATATCTCAAGGCGAGCAGACCGGATTACTGTGCCAGTATCAAGTCCCCATGATTCGCATTCTTCCGCGACGGACAAACCCGTGATATGGAATTCAGGAAATTGCATCGAAAGCATCATGCTTTTAATACCGTCGCGCTTTACAGTTCCCGAAGTTACCACAAAAAGCCCTGCCATCACAAGGGCAAGGGTGGATTTGCCGCTCCCGACTACCCCGCTGACCAGGTGAATCCCGTCTGAAAAGGTTCCGTCCGCGAATAGAGACCATGCACCACGCTGTACTGTGGCATGATCAACGGTCAGTCTCATATCGGGCACCGCCATGAGAGCGGATAGAACGATGTACTGGATAATGAGGTAAAAACTGTATCCGGGGTCCCGGAATATTTCACCATTCCGCGTTCGATAAAAATGAGATGATCACTGGATGCCGCAGTCTCCATATTCTGTGTGCAGCGGAGGACGTATGATGCACCTGATTCCCGTATCACCATTTCCATGCGGTCGCAGTATGCACGGTCAAGATGGGAGTCGTATTCGTCAAGGACAAGCAATGCCGGGCGGGATGCGAGCGCAGCAGCGAGAGCAACCAATACCTTCTCCCCTCCCGAGATTTCACGCATTTCCCGGGACAGCAGGTGCCCGATATTTACGGTATCCGCAATCCGGCGAACCGATTCTTCAGTCTCATGACAGGGAGCGTGACGAAACCGGAGACTTGCCGCAATCTCATCCGACACCCGTGAAAACAGGATATTTTTATCCGGGAATTCGTTCACCCACCCGGTCTCAGTTTCGCGCGGAGGTTTGCCATCGATAAGGATCTGCCCGGAATCCGGCACCGCGATACCGGAACAGAGCCGGAGCAGCGTGGTTTTACCGCTTCCGTTGGGTCCAATCAACGACGTAATCCCGGGAGGGATCGTGAGGGTGTCGATGTTAAGACACTGGAACCGGATGTCGCTCAACGTGATCATGGCAATCGCTGCGCGATAAGGTAAGCGGCACAGGCTTTTACCGCATCACCGGGAAGGAAGATCACAATGCCGCCAATCAGCGCGGCAAACGGTATCATGCCCGTGGAGTATATCAGCCACAGCGCACCTGAAATGAGAATGAGCAGCGTTGCAATGGCAAGCCCGAGAATTCTCACTATTCTGGATTTTTGTTCATAGGCGAGACCTGCGACGAGTGCAGCCGGAATAAACCCGATAAGGTATCCCCCGGTAGGTCCGAGTAATATCCCGATACCTGCGATGCCGTTATGGAAAACGGGCAGCCCACATGCACCGAGCATTACGTATAACGTAACCGGAATTACCGCGTAACGCTTCATGACTGCGCCCGCAAGAAGTACAAAGAGTGTCTGAAGAGTGAGCGGTACCGGAAAGAACGGGATCGAGATCCAGCTGCCCAGCGTGATGAGCGCGATAAACGCAGCAGAATATGCAATAATCCGTGATCTTTTGAGATCCCCAAACATCGTCAACCATCAAAAATTAACTGGTTGACGATAAAAAATTACTCCTCATTAAAGATGGAAACAATCGCCGGCAATCACGCGCTCGAGTTTGCCGTTGTCTTTTCGTATGATCAGCGCGCCGAACTCATCGATGTCGATTGCGTCACCCTCAAAATTGTTCTTTAACGTCCTTACCTCCACCCTGCGTTCGAGGGTGCAGGACAGGCTCTTCCATTCCCTTATGATTGCATCATATTCCCCGCTTTCGATGAGGAGGTAATGGCTCTCGAACTCTTTTAATATGCGGGCAAGGAGCGATGCCCGGTCCACTTCGTGCCCGACTTCCGCGGAGATTGCGGTGATCTCTTTTTGCAGTGCCACAGAGAACTGATCGAGCGGGACATTCACATCGATGCCCATGCCGAGGAGGCAGTAATGGACTACATCTGCCTCTGCTGAAAGTTCAAGGAGAAGTCCAGCCACCTTTTTGTTGCCGATGAAAATGTCATTCGGCCACTTGATTAATGCCCCAAGATCAAACTCCTTCCGGATTGCCCGCGCCACGGCAACAGAACCTGCCATCGTGATCATGAACACGCGCTCTATCGGGATGTTGGGCTTGAGAACAATGGTAATCCAGATCCCACCACTCGGCGAGATCCATGCCCGCCCCATCCTGCCAATGCCATCGGTCTGTTCTTCAGCGATGATCACCATGCCATGCATCTTTTCCGCATCGCCTTCAGAACAGATCTGCTTGCCCACCGCGATCGTAGAGGTGGTGGAATCGAGGTAGCGCATCTTCTTGCCGACAAACTGCGTCCTGAGCTTTTTATGCACCTCGTAGGGAAGCAGTTTGCTGCTCGTCCGCGTGAGACGGTACCCCTCTTTCTGGGATGATGCGATGTCGTATCCCATCGTGCGCAGTTCGTTTACCTGTTTCCAGACTGCCGACCGGGTGATCCCAAGTTCGTTACTGATGGTCTCCCCGGAAATGGGCGCATCGGACCGTTCAAGAATTTCCAGTACTTTGAAAGTAGAATCCGGCAAAACATTCACCGCCTTGAACCGCTCTGTTCTGAAGGGAGGGGGCAGGGATCCTTGCCACACACCTGCCTGATTATCGCAGACTGGTGTTCCATGAGAGTGGCAAGATCAAAAATACCCGTGATATCAACGATCCCGATCGCCCCGATAGCGTTTCCTTCTGTATCCCTGATGGGACTAACCATAACAGGCACCCCCTTGTATGCCCCGCTTGAAGGTGTGATCTTTATCTGTATGTTTTTTTCAATCGCTTCAAGAAGGACAGGACCGACATAATGCCGGTCGATAACCCTGCCGTCTTCGACCCGTATGCCCTCTTTTTCCACGGACTTTGCCGTCACAGGAAGGCGGTGGATCAATTCGTGGACTGCAAGGACAACCGGCTCAAGATCGCCTGCTTCCGCGCTGCAGGACAACGAATAACGGTGCATCGACGTACCTCATAAATCTGTCCCATTTCTATCTAGAATAAGGTTTGTGTTCCCCCAGTGCAGAAATTTTTTAAAAAAAGGCGGGACGGAAATTCATGGATGCTTGTGACGATGATTTTTCCTTTACCGATCTGCTTTTCGACAAGAATCGCGCCTTCCTCAGAATTACCGAAAGCATCCCCGTCATGTGAGGGGAAAGTGCCATCACATTCGATATTTTTCGGGTCATAATCCAGAACGAGTGCCCCAGTCACCGGAGATGATGAACAATCGATACGTCGGGGATGACAGTCATGATGATAGGTAACCAGAAACGGGAGCCAGTCATAGGCATCTACACGGGGGGTTGCCGCACCAAAAACAAGAAGATTCCCCCCGTTCTCTACAAATTTTCTTATCCTGGATGCCGATGCCCGGAGAGCAGGCAGCAGGCGGCAATATGCCGGGTTGGCAAAACCCGTGGGGATGATCAGGCAGTTGAACGATCCGCGGAAATAGGGGGCGGCAAGCATATACGGTGTGACGAGTTCGCATGCAACACCGCAGTCCTCGATGTAGCGGTTGAAATGCTGGGGGGTTTCCCAGACGAATCCCGCACGGCAACTCATCCTTTAATCACCCCGATTGGCGAGAGACGTGCGACCAGTTGCGAGAGCCCGGCTGCATGAACCACCCGCACAACTTCATCGCTGGACTTGTACACCTCCGGGGCTTCATCCGCGAGCGCTGCCTCGTTTGGTGCCCTGACATATATTCCGGCTTTTAAAAGACGGGCTGCCACCTCTTTCCCGCTGAGACGCTTTTTTGCCTGTGATCTGCTCATCACCCGTCCTGACCCATGGCAGGTGCTCCCGAAGGTTCGCTCCATTGCTGCCTGTGTACCGCGGAGGACAAACGAAGAAGTCCCCATACTACCGGGGATGATCACCGGTTGCCCGTACTTCGCAAGATCTGACGGAAGATCCGGTGAACCGGGACCAAATGACCGGGTGGCACCTTTACGGTGCACGCAGACTTTCATCCGCGCCCCACCGACGGAATGTTCCTCCATCTTTGCCACGTTATGCGCGACGTCATAGACAAGGGGCATGCTGTCGTACTCAATGCCGAACAGTTTTGCCAGTTGCAGGCGGGCGGCATGCATGATCATCTGCCGGTTTGCCCATGCGTAATTTGCCGATGCCGCCATGGCGCCGAAATATGCCATGCCCTCAGGGGACGTAATCGGTGCACAGGCAAGCTGGCGATCGGGCAGCTCGATGTGATATTTTTTTGTCGCGGACTCGAGGTCTTTTAAATAATCGGTGCATACCTGGTGCCCCAGTCCGCGCGAGCCGCAGTGGATCATGCAGCAGATCTGTCCTGCCGTCATACCGAATGCCTGTGCTGCTGACTCATCATAAATTTCGCTCACTACCTGTATTTCGAGGAAGTGGTTGCCTGAACCGAGAGTTCCGCCCTGCGGCATCCCTCGCTGGTGCGCTTTTGCAGAAACGGCACGGGTATCTGCCTGTTTCATGTACCCTCCGTCTTCGCAGCGGACCAAATCACGGGGAAGTCCGTACCCTGCCTCGACCGCCCACCGTGCGCCTTTAACCAGCATGGTGTCGAGCGACTGGGGTGAGATTTTGAGGGCACTTTTTGCACCCACGCCGGCAGGTACTGCATGGAAGAGCTGCTCAACGAGGTCACGGGGTCTTATTATGTCTTTTTGTATAAGGGGTGTAGTGAACAACCGGACCCCGCAATTGATATCAAATCCGACACCTCCGGGAGATACCACACCCTCGTTTAGGGAGAATGCCGCGACACCCCCGATGGGAAAACCGTAGCCCCAATGGATGTCCGGCATGCCAAGAGCGTATTGTATGATGCCGGGCAGCGTTGCAACATTCGCCAGTTGCTGTACCGCGCCCGGTTCAAGGGTTGCTCCCAGGGATTCCGAAAGGAAAAACCTCGCCGGTACCCTCATGCCGGGCACATATCCCACAGGAACTTCCCATTCATTTTCCCCGCATCGGTTCACGCCTTCTATCATCCGCCCACCTCACCCAATTATTCTGGTATACAATCCAGAGCACATCTTTTGATAGTTTTGGTCGTTTTTGCATATCAGGATATATACCGGGAAATTTGTGTGTTCTGCGCGAGCATTCCGGGCTAATCGCGGAACCGGCAGTCAGGGAGTGATCGCAGACATGGAATTGGTGGCGTTCATTCTGTTTCAAAATGACCTTGCCAGGTATCAAAAGCAGGGTCTTTGACTATTGCGTGGGGATATCACGAATCTCTCTTCATAATCTGGTTTTTTATCCATAAATTGTAACGAAAATATGTGGTATTTCCGAACCGGATGCCGGGGTCTAAACATCAAATAAGATATCCAGCACATACCCGTCTGCATTTTTCTGGATCGACATACCGGAATACGAGATGCCCTTCACTTCCGTACCGCGATTGTGTCGTTTAGGGTCAAAGAGTTCCCCATCAAGCGAGGCATGCAGGTGCAATCCGGTGATATGCACATCCGCATGAGAGACAATAAGGCTTTCCGCATCGGTAATATAAAGAATTTCAGACAAAAAATCTAAAAGAAGTGATTCTGGATCCTGGGCATCAAGTTCGATCTCCCGTTTCACTCCGGTTTCTATATCTTTCCCGTACATCACCTGCATCAGCGCCCTGCAGGCTTCAGAAAAAAGGGTTTCGAAATCCGGGGCGCATACCCGTATCTTCACATCCGCAGTATGGGGAAGTTCAAAAAAACTCATCCGTGTTCATACCTTCCCGGATCTTCAGTTTCAAAGAACGGGATCATATCCGCCCGGATATCCTGGAGGAACCGGGCCTGGTGAATTGAGATATAAATTGTGTGAGTCCCGGCTTTTAACAAAACATCCGTCCTTTTTGGAGGCTTCACCCGTGTCGGCAGGAGGATAGGTCCCCCACAGGAAGTGCATATACGAAAATCGCAGTTCCGTTTTTCAATATATTCAATGACGGCAGGAGCGACGAAAACTTCACTCAAACCAGAATAATCATCTGAATAACCAGGCATTATGCTACTACAATTGGAATGGAGCACTAAAAACGGTTATGGTGGCAGAGGTGGGGTTAGTTAACCCCAACAATCCTGACCACAAGATCGACATACTTTTCTTTGAGTTCGTAAGTGTTCACTCCATCCGCATTCCGGGTTGCCTTGAGTATGCCGATGCGGGATGCAATGATGCCAACCATTGAGGCAATTGCGTGGAACGTGACCGAAAACTGTTTCTGCAGTTCCTCAACAAGTTCAGCGATCGTCATTGAGTTGATTCTGAAAAAAAGCCTGAGCACTTCACGCCGGATACCTGTTTTGTCCCGGGAAAGATACGACTTCAGACGACCTTCAATCACTCGTTTGATCTCGGAAGGAGATCTCATACCTTTAGTGTCTCATGTTTCCCTATATATATATTTTGATTTTTTCCGCTTTAAAATCGCCGATAGAATAACGAGCAATTTTTACACAGGATCTACCGTTTGAGTCGGCGGGTGCACATGCCTGCGTGCTGAAAATTTTTCGTTTTCCGGGATTTTTTCACTCACGCAGGACAATTAATTTTTTCCCCAAACACACATACGTCATCTGTGTGCATTTCGGGCTGGTTGACCATCCGGATAAAAAAGGCATCTGGTAATTATTTAATCGTTCATCAACAGATGATTATGACATGGGATTATTCAACTATAACATCGAAAAATATTCCCCAAAACAGTTGGTGGTAATCCCGTTAGTAATCCTGGCATTATCGCTTGTATCCCTTGCGATCACTATGGCGATGACGGGTATGCCGGTGACACCGGGCATCGATTTTTCCGGTGGAACGGCAGTGACGGTTATTACGACTGATACCAAAGGCGAGATACAGGCAACGTTTGCCGCCTATCCGTTGATTGATATCGGGGAAGGGGTGAGCAACGGGAAATTTATCAAGTTCGGAACGATGGATGATGCGAAATACGCGTCACTCACCTCGCTCATCGAACAGAGATATCCCAATGCAAAAATCGACCAGATCGGAGAGTCGTTCGGGAAAACCCTGCAAACACAGGCATTGATCGCCATAATTCTTGCGTTTATCGGGATGGCAATTGTCATCTTTATCTCGTTTCGCACCTTTGTCCCGTCATGCGCTGTCGTGCTCTCGGCATTTGCTGATATGGTCATGACCGCTGCAATCATGAATGTTGTCGGGATCCCTCTGACACTTGGGACTACTGCCGCGCTTCTCATGCTCATCGGGTATTCTGTTGACAGTGACATTTTGCTCACAACCCGGGTGTTAAAAAGGCAGGGAAAATTAAATGACAAGCTTACCGGTGCGTTTCATACCGGTATTATCATGACAACGACGACATTTGCCGCTGCTTTCGCACTTTTTGTCGTGTCCTGGTTCGGTCAGGTGCAGATTATTTATGAGATCTCCGCTGTACTCCTCATCGGGCTTATCTTTGATATCCTTAATACCTGGCTCACGAATGTCGGCATCCTGAAATGGTATGTCCTGAAAGGAGAGGGAAAACCAAGAGGAGACGGAAAACTAAAAGGAGGCGGAAAATGAAGGAAGCAAGAATAAAAGATATCATAAAAGACTGGCGGGTTCTTACACTGGTCATCCTTCTTGTCCTCTCCGTAATTGTCATCTATCCGCACTTTGACGAAAACGGGAATCTTGCGACGAACCTCCAGTACGGTCTCGATCTCCAGCAGGGTGCGTGGCTCCAACTCGAATTCAAGGCTGAGGTTGTCGGGTTCACAACGGATCTTTCACAACAGGCGTTCATTACTAATCTCTCAAAAAACCTTGATACCGAAGTGATGCTTGTCGATCCCTACCACCTTGAGATCCGGAAATCCTACACGCAGGAAGCACTTGAGCCACTCTTTATTGCCTCAGGGGGAAAGCTCACGTCATATCAGCCCGGTGTATCAAAAGATACGGCGAATCTGGTGAAACGCATCCTTGAGACCAAGATCAATACCATGGGCACGAAGGATGCAAAAGTCAACACCCTGACCGGCATGAACAATATCGCCCGCTACATCCGTGTCGAACTTGCCGGTGTTGATATGAAGCAGGCACAGGACATTGTCGGAAAACAGGGTAAATTCGAGATCCGGATCCAGTCGACCGGAAACGAAACCGCGCATGTCCTGTTTGGCGATGCGATCACCAGTGTCCAGGTGCCAAGCCAGGAACCGCCCGGGAGTGACAAATGGGGTGTAGGTTTCACGCTCAGTGAGACCGGGGCTGCTGCGTTCAGGGATGGAGCCATCAAGAACGGCGCAACAATTGACCCCAACCACCACCAGCTTGCCATGCTGCTCGATAACAAGACCGTCTATTCTGCACCACTCTCTGAAGATCTGGCAGGACAACTGCAACGGGAGCCAACCCGGCAGCTCTTTGCATCTACGGGAACCGGGAAAGCCGGTATGCAGCAGGCAACAAACCTCGAAATCCATCTCAGGGCTGGCGCATTGCCTATTGATGTGGGTGTTGTAGGGTCGGGATCGACTTCAGCAGCACTTGGCGAACACTTCAAGATGATGGCGTTGCTTGCGGGTATTCTCGCGCTTATCACGGTTGCATTTGTGATCTATTACCGGTACCGCGAACCTGGCATTGTGCTGCCTATGGTGTTGATCAATGCATCGGAGATCATCATTCTTTTAGGGTTCATCAGCCTCATCAAGTTCCAGATGGATCTCCCGACTATCGCAGGTCTGATTGCAGTAGTGGGGACTGGCATTGACCAGCTGGTCGTGATCACGGACGAAATCCTGCATGAAGGAAAGGTTCCATCACCGAGTCTCTACTTAAAACGGCTTTCCCGTGCACTGGGGATTATCGTCGTCGCTGCAGCAACCGTGCTGATTGCGATGCTACCACTCGCGCTCATGGACCTGTCCACGTTAAAAGGGTTTGCCATTATCACCATGATGGGCGTCCTTGTCGGTGTGATCGTCACCCGTCCCGCATACGGTAAGATCATCATGGAGATCCTCTCCGAATAACAATACCATACATTTATCTTTTTTTTTATCAACTATTGTTCCGGGTACGTTTCATGAGCAGACCGGTTTTGTATGATTTTTTTGCCACCTGGTGCGGTCCCTGTCATATGCAGACACCGATTCTTGAAGAATTGGCAAAGAAAATGGGATCCAAAATTGAGATCAAAAAAGTAGATGTTGATGTGCATATGGATCTTGCGGAAAAATTCGGTATCCACGTTGTGCCGACACTGATCATCGAAAAGGATGGGAAGGTTGTCCAGACAATGGAAGGTGTCACCGATGCCGCAACACTCGAAAAACTTCTTTTGCCGCTGGTGGGTTAATTGAAGATCGGCATTGTCGGCGGTACGGGAGATATTGGTGAGGGGATGGCGTTGCGCCTATCCTCAATTTTTGAAGTAATTATCGGTTCACGGGATGTGGATAAAGCGGTCAGTTCAACGCAATGCTGCATGGACATGCTGCAGAAGAGGGGGCTGCCCGGCTGTTGCAGCGGGGTATCAAACCAGGAAGCTGTTGACAATGCTGATGTTGTAATTCTCGCGATCCCGTTCAAGCATGTGGTTCCAACATTAGAAACCCTGCACGGGTTTGAAGATAAGATCGTGATCAGTCCGGTGAATCCTATGGAAAAACGTGACTTCTTCACATTTGTTCCTCCACCGGAGGGCTCCGCGGCATTGATGATAAAACGACTCCTGCCCCCTGAAGCCAGAATCTGTTCCGCATTCAACACCATCGCGGCAAACCGGTGGAAGGCACTTGACGAAGACCTTTCATATTCGGTGCCGGTTTGCGGGGATGACGACGGTGCGAAACGGGAAGTGATGGCGATTGTGAACAGGATCTCAAAATTACAGGCATTCAATGCAGGTCCGCTTGCGGTTTCAGCAATGGTGGAATCGTTGACACCGCTTGTCCTCAATATCGCCCGGTACAACAAGATAAAAGATGTCGGCATACAGTTTTGTTAAAGCACAGAAAATCGTCGATATTCTTTTGTGCCGGTTTGGCGAGATTCCCTGGTGGCCCGGGAATACCGATGAAGTGATGATAGGAGCGATCCTGACCCAGCAGACCCGGTGGGAGAATGTCGAACAGGCACTTGTCCGGCTCAAGATTGACCACCTCGACACCATATTTGCCATCCACGCAGCGGATCTTGCGGAGATTGAAGCGGCAGTGCGCTGCACCGGGTTCTTCCGGATCAAAGCCCGCCGGTTGAAAGCGCTTGCGGCGCATGTTATGGATACGTACGGGGGGGTGGAACAGATGTCTGCCGTGTCGACACGCGATCTCCGGGCAGGACTTCTCGCAGTTCACGGGATCGGTGAAGAGACGGCAGACAGCATCCTCTGCTACGGGTTTTCCCGTGCAAGTTTTGTTGTTGATGCCTACACGGAACGGATGGTGCGCTGTGCCGGGATACCAGAGAGCCGGTCCTCACTTAAAGATCTGTTCGAAACCGTCCTTCCCGTGGACCCGTTCGTGTACCGCCAGACCCATGCGCATATTGTTGAATACGCGAAACGATTTTGTACAAAAAAGAGATGTGACCAGTGTCAGATAGCGATTTTGAACGGATAGGGAGACGACTCTTCGCCGAGCATCTCGTTGGCGGAAATTTTGGAAACATGAGTGTGCGCGAGGGAGACCAGGGATTTTCTATCAAACGAACAGGGGCGTACCAGGATCTTCCCGGTACGGCAGTCTTTGTGCCGTTCTCCGGGGATGTCCCAAAGGATGCATCCAGCGAGTATCGTGCCCATCGTGCGGTATACCAGAGAACACCGTATCTCGCTATCGTGCACGCCCATCCACCGTTTGCCGTTGCTGCATCACTGGTCATGGATTCGATAAAACCTCTCGACAGCGAGGGGGAGCAGTTCTGCCCCCTGATTCCGGTTGTAAACGGAGCGCCGGGATCCGCGGATCTGGCAAACAAAGTAGCCGATGCTCTTGTGCATTCCAAGCTGGTGATTGCACGGGGGCATGGGACGTTTGCCGCCGGTAATACCCTTGATGAAGCATTCCAGCTGACATCCATTGCCGAGCACGCGTGCAAAATACTTGCCCTAAAAATGGTCTTCCTTAAGGAATAAGACAAAAAACGATCTTCTCTGGTGCTGTTTTTTAAAAATAAAATTTATTTGGGGGGTTTTGGCTGGAGGATCTGGACCTCCCTGATAATCTCCCGGTGAAACACGAGAAGCATATCGGAGATCATACCGAACATGAAGATCTCGATACCGACAACGATAAGGAGCACCGTGAGGATGGTGAGGGGGATATGATCGATATTACGCATCCATTCAAGCACCACGTAAATGCCCGTAAGCAGACCGAGAAGCGAGGTGAACAATCCCATCATCCCGAAATAAAACATCGGGTTATTCACCCGCGCAAGGCGGTAGATCGTGCTGACAATTTTTATCCCGTCATGGAACGGGGAGAGTTTGGTTGCCGTTCCCGGACGCCGGGAATAGCGTATCGGCACCACCATGATCCGCTGCCCGTTGCGCACCGCTTCTACCGAGATCTCTGTCTCGATCTCAAAGCCCGTTTCCTTAAGATGCATCTGCTGGATGGCGATCCGGCTGAACGCGCGGTAGCCGGAAAGAATGTCATGCAGGTCCCTGCGGTGCGCGATTTTAAAGAGCATGTTCAGCATGTGATTGCCAAAAAGGTTGAGCCGGGAGAACGATCCCTCTTCAGCGTCGATGAGACGGTTGCCTATCACCTGGTCAAAGCCTAAAAAGAGCGGTGTTAACATCTTCTCAGCATCTTTTGCAGACTCGGTGCCGTCACCGTCGAGCATGAGGATATACGGTTGCTCAATGACCTCAAAAGATTCGATGACCGCATTTCCCTTCCCCTTCCCTGACTGCGTCCGTACCGTGGCACCGGCTTCACGGGCGATTTTTACCGTATTATCCGTGCTCTTCCCGTCTATTACGAGGATGTGGTTATATCCCAGCGCTTTGAACTCCCGTATGACTGAACCGATAGTCGGGCTTTCATTGAGCGTGGGAATGAGTATGCAAACCTCATCTTTGTTAAATTTCATTGGCATTGCTATAGTATTTTTAATTGAATATCATAAGTGCTTCTATGCATATCCCAAAAAAGGGACTGCGGGCGCTTGGCATTGCAGAAAGTTATTCCGGCAGGCAGTATTCGACCCTTTCCGGCATTGTGATGCGAAAAGATTTGAAAATTGACGGGTTTGCCTTTGCGAGAGCAACTGTCGGAGGGATGGATGCAACCGACGCGGTCAGGATGATCGTGCAGAAGCTTGCCAGAAAAGATATCAATGTTATTATGCTCTCCGGTTGCGTGATCTCATGGTTCAATGTTATGGACCCCGGCGCCATCTGTGACGAGACGAAAATTCCGGTTATCTGTGTGACATACGAGGGTTCAGAAGGGCTCGAATCAGATATCGCAACGCATTTTCCCGGCGATGATGTGCGTCTTTCTACATACCTTCGGCTGGGGGAACGTCTACCGGTTGAGCTGCATACCGGGCAGGAAATTTTTATCCGGGGCTGGGGAATTTCGCCACCGGATGCTGCCCGCCTCTGTAACGATTTCACGCTGGAAGGAAAAATACCGGAACCTCTCCGTGTCGCACGGCTCTGTGCACGAGCCGCGCATGCATTTTGCCATACATCATAGCACTGCGAAATAACGAGATTCCAGCAGGTATGCCGATACAGGAGCATTCATATTTTTTCAGAAAGAGAGAAATGAAATGAAGCGAATACACGAGGTTACCTGATGGCACAGAAGGTAAAACTCTCCCGGTGGGTATGTCTTGAATGTCATTACATCTATGATCCTGCAAAAGGAGACAAAAAGGGCGGAATCCCTCCCGGTGTTGCATTTGAGGATCTCAAGGATAGCTGGCGCTGCCCCGAATGCAATATCTCAAAAGCCAAAAAAGGGGTATTCAGGCGGCTCGAAGACTGAAACCGGCATCTTTCTGGCACACGGGATTGTTGTGCGCGCCGGTATTGATCTTACGTCGACTCATTTGTCAGGAAGAGTGCTCAATCTCATCATCCGAAAACCACCATCCCACCAGAACAATTCTTCTCGTTCTCTGCGGAACGCGGGTGAACTTGCACTCCGGGTTTTACGCACGGAATGAATGCCGCGAGATGATCAGCCCTGTCGTGGTGTCATAGATCTCCGCCATCACCATATCGTCCGGGTGAAATGTCCTGTCGCTAAAATCAAGGGCAATGCGTTCGCCCGGTAACCATGTGTTTCCTGAACAACCCGCGCCACCCATTGTCTGAACACCATGATGTTGCGTTGGAATAAAATCCTCGCCATGCATTGTCAGGATATCGGCATGAAGGAGTTGGTCGTTTTTGTAGAATTTTGCCATAAGATTACTGTTCGTGTACGTGACAGTTCCCGTGTGGAGCAACACCACCTTGCTTTCGTACTTCGTGCCGTGCGTAATACTGGTTATCTTAAAGATCGCAGGTACTTCCTCCTCCCCTCCGCCCAGGCTAAACGATGCAAACATCATTAGCATGGCGAGAACGAGTGCGGCAAACGCAAAGAGGATGACCAGCATCAGGACTATGGCGATTAAATGGGAATTTGCATCAGACAAAGACGGAGAAGAAGACACTGTCCTGACGGTTATTGATGATTCCTGATAAGTATTTGGAAATTGATCCCGAATGATAAGGCTGTGTGAGCCCCAGCGAGATGGTGATCGAAAATCTGGTTTTGTGCCGGATTATCAGTTTGATCAACAGTAATTGTCTCGTGTCAACCAAAATATATACCTGATAATCAATTATTGAATCAAGACTTTTACGTTCAAATAAGGAAATGCGTGCAATGATACCCTCGCCAGAGTTTCCGGATAGTGTAAATTCCTATCAGGGTGGGCGAGAATTATACATTGAAGGGCTCATGCTCAGCAAGGACGGGAGACACACCGATGCACTCGTGTCGTTTGAGCGTGCACTGACTGTTGATCCCACTCTTTCCCTTGCCTGGGCGGGGAGGGGGTTTGCTCTTGGGAAACTGGGAAGGTTTGAGGAAGAGATCGAATGCTGTGACAAGGCGATTGAACTTGATCCGTACTGTGTCGATGCATGGAACTACAAGGGATTTGCCCTCGGCAAATTGTGCCGGTTTGAGGATAAGGTGAAATGCTGTGAACAGGCGCTCAAAATCAATCCCGAAAGTGCACTTGCATGGAATAACAAGGGGGTCGCTCTTGGCATGCTGGGAAAGTACGAGGCAGAAATCCACTGCTGTGACCGGGCACTTGCCCTGCGTGGGCGCTACCTGTCAGCTCTCGTAAACAAGGGATATGCCTTGGGCAAACTCAAGCGATATGATGATGAGTGTGCCTGTTATGATCGCGCGCTGAAAATTTATCCGTATTATTTCTCCGCGCTCGCACAGAAATCGGCAGTTCTTGTCCACATGAAACGCTACCGTGACGCAATCGATATGCTTGAGCGAGTGCTGGCAATTGATCCGGAAAATGCAAAAGCCCTGTACCGCAAAGGGCTCTCGCTTGCGATGCTCGGTCAGCACAAAGACGCAATACAATACCTCGAAAAAGCGCTTGCGGTCAATCCAACAATTGCTGATGCATGGGTGGTGCTGAGTAACTCCAACTTTATGCTGGGACATCTCGAAGCATCTGCACGGGCGTTTGACCAGGCATATTATCTTGATATCAAAGATGTACGGTCAGGTATTGTCAGGGGATTATCACTATTAAAGATAGGACGATATGAGGAAGGTCTCCGTTGCTTTTCTGATGTGCTTGGCATCCTGCTCAGATAGCAGCTGACCCGACGGGATATTTGGCGTAATGCCCTCGTTATTTATGGCTCCCGCACGAACCGGAAACCATGGATGTTGAGGAGTTTGTCCGCAAGAGGCTTTTTTCCGGAGAGAGTGAAGATGCGGTTTTAAAAAAACTCACAGAACATGTCATCTCCATAAAAAATGCCAACCAGTCTTATGCATCCGCATTTGCCCGCGCAGTAATTGAAGAGGTAAAAAACACCCGCGGTCTTACCGGAGATTTTTTTGAGTTTGAACTGGCGGGCGTGAAGATGGGGGAGTTCGGTGTCGGTTCGCGGGGAAAAGGAGATTTTTTTGCCCACCGGGAGATTGCCCGCATCATCGGTAAAACGACAGCTTCTGTTGGTGTGGACGAGATGGATGACGCCGGTGCGGTCAAAGCCGGTGGCGAGTATATTGTATGCACGGTTGACGGGATGCATTCCCGGCTTTCCGATTACCCGTTTCTCGCCGGGTTCCATGTAACCCGTGCAACACTTCGGGACCTGTATGTCATGGGCGCACAGCCAATCATGCTCTTTTCCGACATCCATGTCGCCGATGATGGCGATGTGGCAAAGATATTTGATTACACTGCCGGGGTTACGACTGTAGGTGAAGCAATGGACGTGCCCCTTGTCACGGGTTCGACCCTGCGCATCGGTGGGGACATGGTGCTCGGGAGCCGGCTGACCGGGTGTGTCGGGGCAGTGGGCGTCGCGCAGCACCTGACCGCACGGAAATCGACACAGACAGGCGATGTCGTTTTGATGACACAGGGAGCCGGTGGCGGCACAATAGCCACCGCAGCAATTTATTCCGGGTTCCCTGAAGTCGTCGAAGAGACGATCAACCTCAACTTCCTCCTTACCTGCGAAGCGCTGATCAAAAGTCCCGTGTTTAGAGAGATCCACGCAATGACCGATGTGACGAATGGCGGTCTTCGGGGAGACGCATTTGAGATGGCAGAGACCGCAAAGTGCCGTATAGTGATCCGTGAAGAGGCAGCAAGTACGCTTGTCGAACCCCATGTCAAGGAGATGCTCGAAACACTCCGCATCGATTATCTCGGCGTATCACTCGATTCGCTCTTGATTGTTGCCCCGGAGCCGGTGTCAGAAGAGATCTGCCGCACTGTCCGGTCCACTGGTGTTGAGTGCCATGAGGTCGGGTATGTGGAAACGGGAAAGCCGGAATCGGTGCTCATGATCGATGGCAAAGAACAGGATTTCTCACCAAGATTCCGCGAATC
>Ga0208494_1000128_pt1 | contig 23253 bp, 29 predicted proteins | sample CryBogmetaGMA10M_FD_184544 | JGI IMG/M metagenome (GOLD analysis project Ga0208494, IMG submission 184544) | Freshwater microbial communities from Crystal Bog, Wisconsin, USA - MA10M (SPAdes) | ecosystem: Environmental > Aquatic > Freshwater > Lake | place: Crystal Bog, Wisconsin, USA...
ATACAAACAAAACCCTTGCCGGTGCACTCATCTTTATCGGGACCGCATGTTTCCTCGTGGGGATCATTGTTTCCGAAGCGCTCTTTAACGGCTATCTCGTTACGAGGATGATCAGCGATCTCGGCGTGGGATCCACGGCGGCGATCTACAACTCTGCGATCATCATCTTTGGCATCCTGCTCGTCGCCTCGGCATACCTGCTCCATAAAGCGGGAACAAAACTCGGGTTTGTCGCCCTGCTGGCATTGACCGGCATCGGGGCTGCGGGTGTCGGGATCTTTCCCGAGAACATCGTTGTCCCGCATTCGATCTGTGCGATTACGGTCTTCATCTGCGGCGGACTATGTGCGATTCTCGCATCCCGGATCTTTTCCGCACCCTGGTCATGGTTCTCACCGGTATTGGGGGTCATCACCCTTGTTGCCGTGGTCCTGCTCGGTGCAAAGATCTATCTGGGACTCTCTGCAGGGGGTATGGAACGGATGATTGCCTACCCACTCCTCATTTGGGCGCTCGGAACCGGTGCGTATCTTATGGCGCCGCAACAAGTGGACAAAAGCATCCTGTGACAACGCACCTCATGTACCCTGATCTCTCCATCGGCAGAAGAATAATGAATATCCAAAAACATATAGTGATTCAGACATACTGGTGAAAACCAGCGGGTGCTGACCGGGAGAACAGGAATCGTGAAACAAATGAATAAAGAAGGAACAAAGGCGGAGATCCCTTCTCTGGATTGCCTTTCCCGCCTTACTGCATCCATCTCTCAATTCCCCCAGGTCATCGCACTCATACATTATGGTTCAACTGCACGGGCGAGAGCGACTCCCTTGTCTGATATCGATATCTGCGTAGTGACACTCCCCGGGCTCCCCCACGATACCTGGGAGACAATCATGTCCCATACCGGCCCGGGACTTGACCTCGTAATCTTCTCCGATCTTTCACCATCAGTGAAATACCGGGTCATAAGGGAAGGAAAACCCTTGTTTATCCGGAATGAAAAGATGTGGCACCGCAAAAAGGTGGATGCACTCCGGCAGTATCTTGACATACAACCCCTCATCGAACGGAATACCAGAAGAATTCTAAAAAGACCCGTCACAGCCCCATGAAACCCGATTACGATACGGAACGGATTAGTACTATCATCAGTGATATCACAAGGTACCAGAGCGACCTTTCAGAGCTTGGCATTTCATCTCTCGAAGATCTCTCCGGCAAACGGACGTTTTATGCAGCGTCCATGATTCTCTTTGCACTGCTGAACCGGACCATCGATCTCGGGAACGAGATCATACTGGCGCATGGGTTTGGTGTCCCATCCACCTACCGTGAGATTTTTACCATCCTCAAAAAAGAACACGTGATCGAACCCGAGTGTGCAAAGAAAATGAGCAATCTTGTTTTTTACCGTAACCTGCTCTCCCATGAATATCATGGCATCGATGAGGAGCAGGTCTTCCTCCTGATGGGGAGAGTCGGCGATATCCTGATCTTTGTGCAGACAATCCAGCGCTATCTGCAGCGCTAAATCCCGACTTCTGTTTTTTTCGCGTACTCTGGTGAGTAATTTATTTTCAAAATTGTTTTTCAACCCACGTCACAACTGTGTCTGCCATTTCGAGCGCATTTTTGTATTCAGATTCATCGATGGGTTCATAATTGCCAGGATACCGTGTTGTCACGGCATAGTAGGAGAGCGCAACGGTCTCTTTCAGATCAACGGGAACCTTGATCTTGTGCGCTTTTAGCGCTTCGATAAGAACCGATAGCAAGTGCGTGGGCGAAGGAACGATATTGTGGAGTATCATCAATGCTTTTTAGTACTTTTTCTCCAGCCGTCTTTTCGATTCCGGGAAAAAAATGCTAGGTTTTTTGGTTCCACAAAAAAAATCTATTTCCCCTTCTTCACACACCCGGCAATATACGAACCAACCTTTGCCGTACCCGCCACCCCACCCATGTCCTTTGTAACCACACCGTCGTGGATGCTCTTCTCGATGGCAGTAACGATGGCTGCTGCCGCCTCGTGCTCGCCAATGTGATCGAGCAGCAGGGAACCTGCCCAGATGGTGGCGATGGGATTTGCTACACCCATGCCTTTGTATTTGGGTGCCGAACCGTGGATAGGCTCGAACATCGATGTCCCCTTCGGGTTGATGTTGCCGCCCGGTGCCAGTCCCATTCCCCCCTGGATCATCGCGCCGAGATCGGTGATGATGTCGCCGAACATGTTGGGCGTGACAACGACATCGAACCACTCTGGGTTCTTCACAAACCACATGGTGATGGCATCGACGAAGTTAAACTCGGTCGTTACGCCGGGATATTTTTTAGCGGTTTCCGTGAATACATCCCGCCACAGCCCGTACACATCTGAGAGCACGTTTGCCTTATCGACCGAGGTGAGCTTCTTTTTCCGGCTCATGGCAAGATCAAAGGCATAGGACTGGACCCGGCGTGAACCTTCGCGGGTAACGACACCGATCTGGTAAGCGACTTCCTCTGCATCGCTCTCGACGTCCAGACCGAACTTTATGTTATAGAGCTCACGGATGACGGATAGTACAGTTTTCTCGTGCTTTTTAAACCGGGAACCGATCCCGACATAGAAATCTTCGGTGTTCTCCCGCACGACAACAAAGTCGATGTCGGCAGGGGTCTTTCCGGCTAACGGAGTTTCTACACCCTGTAAGAGCTTGATCGGGCGCAGGTTCACGTACTGGTCGAAATGGAACCGGAGCGCAAGGAGAATCCCTTTTTCAAGGATCCCCGGTTTGACCCGCTCGTCGCCGATGGCACCGAAGTAGATCGCTTTGTACTTCGCGAGTTCCATAAGGTCATCTTCGGTCAGGAGAGTCCCGGTCGTAAGATAGCGGTCGGCACCGATATTAAAATCCGTCCAGTCAATGTCGAAGTTGAACTGGTCCCCTGCTGCTTCCAGTACCTTCTTCCCCTCGGTTACGATCTCCGGACCGATCCCATCTCCGCCTATCGCCGCGATCCTGTACATACCGGCACCTCCTTTAGGTTCTTTGCATATTCTACAAGCCCCCCGGCATCGATGATGCCCTGCATGAACTCCGGCACCGGCTCGATCTTAAACCGTTTCCCGTCTGCCTCAAGAGAGCCTTTCTTGAGGTTTAAGGCGATCTTTGCCCCATCAGCAATTTTGTCCGCCTCCGGGCAGACAACGGGAAGCACGCCGACATTGATCGCGTTCCTGAAGAAGATCCGGGCAAACGATTGCGCCACGATGATGTTTACACCCCCGCCGATAAGTGCGAGTGGAGCATGTTCGCGGGAAGAACCGCAGCCGAAGTTTCTTCCTCCGACAACGATATCACCTGCTTTTACTTTTTTTGCGAACTCGTCCCGCGTCCCTTCAAAGGCGTGCTTTGCGAGTTCCTTTGGATCGTAGATTGTTAAGAACCTGCCCGGAATAATTGCATCCGTATCGATATCGTCGCCGAACTTCCAGACTCTCATGGTCAGACCTCCCTCGGATCGGTGATCACACCGGTGATCGCACTTGCCGCCGCAGTTGCCGGTGAGCAGAGGTACACCTTACCTTCAGTACTTCCCTGCCGTCCTTTGAAGTTCCGGTTCGATGTCGAGAGAGACACTTCCCCGGGTGCTAAGAGCCCAAATGCTCCGCCCATGCAGGGTCCGCAACAGGGTGCCTCTACGAGTGCACCGGCGCGCACAAACTTCTCGATGAGCCCGGCACGCAGTGTTTTTAAGTATTCATCCCGGGATGCCGGGATGATGATGACCCGTACTTGAGGATCGAACTTCTTTTTGCCCAGCACTTCTGCCGCCTCCTGCAGATCCCGAAACCGCCCGTTCGTGCACGATCCGATGAACACCTGGTCGATATGTGTGCCGGCAACCTCGCTGACCGGTACCCCGGTATCGACATTATGCGGAACGGCTACCTGCGGTTCAAGGTCAGAGACATTATATGCACGCTCCTGTGCAAATGTTGCATCGGTATCGCTCTCCAGGGTGAACGACTTCATTTTCCGTCGCCCTTTCATATATTTCCAGGTTACTTTGTCCGGCGCAACGATCCCTGCTTTGGCTCCCATCTCGATTGCCATATTGCAGCAGGTCATCCGCCCTGCCATATCGAGTTTTGCGATTGTTTTTCCGGTAAACTCAATTGCCTGGTATGTCGCCCCGTCAGCACCAATATCGGCAGCGATGGCAAGGATCAGATCCTTTGCACCGACACGTTCGGGAAACTTCCCTGACACTTCAGCTTTTATCGTTTCGGGCACTTTGAAATAAAGACTGCCGAACTTTAACGCAAAGCCCATGTCGGTCGAACCGATGCCCGTGGCAAATGCGCCGACCGCACCGTACATACAGGTGTGGGAATCGGCACCGATCACGATCTCGCCCGGGGCTGCCCGCCCCTTTTCCACAACCACCTGGTGACAGACTCCTTCGTTGATGTCATAGTTGTGGATCTGTTGCTCTGCGGCAAATTTCCGCATGTACACGTGGTTCTCTGCTGCGGGAATGGAATCCGCCGGTATCTGGTGGTCAAAGAGCATGATGACACGTTCGGGGTCGAAAACTTTCAATCCACCCATCTCGTAGAACTTCTGGATGGCAAGAGGCCCGGTAATGTCGTGAATCATCGCCCCGTCAATCGGTGCCATGACTACTTCACCGGCTTGTATGTCCTTACCACACTTACGAGAAAATATTTTTTCTACAATCGTTTGTCCCATGCTCAATCGCCAGTACTGTTGATCTTTTATGATATTGTAGTTTGGGGACTGTCAGGTTTCGAACCCGTCATTAGAGATAACTACGATTTTTTTCGAAGTTAAAGCAACCTTTAACCTCATCTCAGGTTAAGATCATGTGACAATTATGATACGAAGAATCCCACTTGTTATCGCGGTCACCGCAATTATTGCGATGGCACTTGTCGGCTGCGTAACAGCTGCCGTAACTGATACGTCCAATGAAAAAGTGATCCAGGCTTCCGGCAATGGAAATGTGATAGGCACACCAGACCGGGCACAGGTCACTTTTGCTGTCGTGACTGAAAATGCCGATGTGAAGGTTGCACAGCAGGCAAATGCCCTGCAGATGACAAAAGTAATCGATGCGCTCGTTGCGGCTGGCATTCCTAAGGATGCAATGAAGACAACCGGGTATAATATTTACCCGTTATATGACGACACCAAGCCCCCCTTCGGTGAGAAGATCCGCACCTATCATGTAACCAATACGCTCACGGTTACACTCCATGATGTGAACAAGACCGGGGAGGTAATCGATGTCGCGGTGGCAAACGGCATCAACCAGGCAAGCTCCATCCAGTTTTTGCTCTCCGATGAACAGGCACAGGTGCTCCGGAGCAAGGCACTGACAAGCGCGGTTGCCCGCGCCCGCGCAGATGCGGATACTGTGGCAGCAGCGCTGGGGACGACGATTCTTGATGTTAAAAGCGCGAATATCGGCGGCAGTTACGCCCCGGTTCTTTACGAAAACTATCAGTCTGATACCTTAATGAGTAAAGCTGCCGCTCCCACCCCAATCCAGCCCGGTGACATAACAGTCACAGCCCAGGTATCCATCGCCTACACCATCCGGTAACATCCGGAATCAGTTCACAACTTTTTTACATTAGAAGCGTGTGATAACTTCTTTAATCACAGTGAAGGTCCGGAGTAACGGACATAATACCCGGTTAAGTATCGAATATCTAAAAAATTGCGGATACAATAGGATTGATTTTGATATGGAGCGCAATATCGGCTTTAAGGAGCGAAGGTACATTGAGGAACTGAGAATCCTGACCAGATCCACCGCTTTCGATTGTGTGATCGATGACCGGTTCGACCGGGTGATCTACGTGATTCGCCAGGGCGACATGGGACTTGCGATCGGGAAGAAAGGTGAGAACATCAAACGGTTGCAGAACGTTCTTGGGAAAAGGATCGAGATGGTGGAGTTTGCGGAGGAGCCGGAGGCGTTCATCGCAAACATATTCAAACCGGCAGAAGTGGTGGGCATCGAGCGGACAGCGGAGAACGGACCGGTGAACGTGCTTGTGAATAAGAAGAGCGATCTGGGCATTGCGATTGGTAAAGCCGGCTGCAATATTGAAAAGGCGCGCATTCTTTGCCGACGGTTCCAGGGAATTGAGATCGGGGAAGTGCTGCTTTTACGGGATGCACCATGAACAAAAATGTCGATCCTGCAATTGTGCGGGAACTTTGGGCGATTATCTGCGAACGGGCGGCGCATCCCACACCTGACTCGTACACCAGCCGGCTGCTTAGGGATGAAAAAGGGATTGACAAGATCCTCGAAAAGGTCGGTGAGGAATCCACCGAATTTATTCTGGCAGTAAAAAATGGCGTGCCGTCACGCACAGTTGAAGAAGCGGCAGATCTCCTGTTTCACATCCTTGTTGCTCTCCGTGCGGCGGACATTGACCTTGCCGATGTCTTAACAGAACTTAAATCGCGACGCAGGTAAACCCATACCCTATTTTTGCAGGAACGTGGATAGGTCGATTATGTTGGGGAGTTCTCCATATTTCTGCCCTGCGGTTTCAAGCACGCTCTCGTCAACAAAGATGGGTGCATTCCCGCGCAGGGCTACCGCAATGCCATCACTCGGGCGGCAGTCGATATACTCTTCATGGTCGTGTGCAACAAAGACGAGCTGCGCATAATAGACCCCGTTCTCAATGCTGTCGATCTGCAGGTACTGCAGGGCGATTGAAAATTTTACCATCAGGTCCAGAATAAGGTCATGGGTGAATGGTCGGGGCAGGACTTCTTTGTTTATTGCGCTGTTGATGGAGACCGCTTCCCATAGCCCGATAAAGATCGGAAGCCGCCATTCATCCCCTGCCGAAAGCACCACCAATGGTACCGTCGCTGTATCGGTTGTTGCAACAAATACTCCTTTGACCTCGCACCTGACCTGAGCCATGCCTGTGAGAAAGATTGCCGTTCTCCCTGATAAGATTTGAGGTGGGGTAACTTTTTGGGATTCCAATTCACACGCGTTCATGTGCGTTTTTTTGATTTTAACCACTCCGGACGGGGTCGCTCGGCCACCTCGTTCTAGGCATCGCTTGATAAGGTGGTTTTTAGGCATATGATATACTCTTTTCACTCTATGTATCCAAAAGACGAAAAAACCAGTACCGGTCTTCACCGGCACGTGCCGGGTCAGACCGTAAAAAGGACACGTTCCCCGGTAATCCGGAACAATCCGCACCGCACCCCGGCGTCCAGCCAACCATGCCCGTAACTGAAGCAAGCGAGTGCGTCCTCATCCAGACCCTGTTTTTGGTAACAATTGCCTTGAGCAGCATAACATGCCACAATCACGAGGATACGGCAGGCGAAGTCATGGGCACTTGTCGCGGGAACCGGAGCAGGGACGACTGATGTACGTGCGGTATCGAGCAAACGTGCATACCGGGTTGTCTTCTCTGCAAGTTTTGGCGCGAGATTTGGGGGCAATTTCTCAGAGGATCCCTGGAACGGGCAGCTGTTCATACCAGAATGAGATGTGGAGAAGAGCCCGAACGCACAACCGAAATGCAGCCAGCCAAACCCGTACCAGTAACCCGCCAGAGCATTGACAAAGTCTCCTGCCGCATAGAAGGTATTTCCATCAGCTGAATAGGCGCGTGCCATGCCGATGACCGTCCCGGCAGCCCTGTTAAGCGGTGTTTTTTCTGAAATGGTAATTACGGTCTGCCCTGCCAGTGCTGACAGGAGTGTCCCGCAGGCAGCAATGTTCATAATCCGCAAAACATCTCCAGGTACTCCCGTTCCATCTCGTGCAGTTCGGCGGGGACAATAACGATATGCAGCGGCATTCCAAAATTTTCAGCACAGATCTGTTCTGCCGTCCCTGCCCTGACTACCGGTGCATCCGAACCTGCCCGGGCGATACCGATATAGAGTGGGATGGGAGTATTTTTCTTGTGCGCCAGTAGTTCAAGGAGTTCCACCGCTTCTCCCACCGTCATATACCGGTCATTCTGGATGTCAAGGTAGACAAGCGTATGAAGATTCAGTTTTTGGTTCTGTGCGATCACGTCCAACGGGGAGGAGGGAGACCAGTTCTTCTGCGGGAACGGCATCGAACACGCCTTTCCGAACCGGTAGTTCTGGAGCCCGGATAAGCCGCAGACTGCACTCGCGATCGAGGCTGCGTGAATAATTGCCGTCTGTATCCCCAGTTTTTTTGCACGCATCCGGAGATCTGCATGTGTCGTTGAGACCATCGGGTCCCCTGCACAGAGAAAGACGACGTTACCCCGCGAAGCGCAAGCGAGGAGATCTTCAGGATGCTGCTCCACATCCTCCCTCACGAGCGGGTGTACCGGCTTTTTATAAAATTTTTCGAGATCAGAAATGGTCGTACCCATAAGACGGGATGTATAGCACTCCAAAAATACCTGATCTGCGCTCCTCACAAGGGCAAGCCCTTTCTCTGATATATCGTCTTTATTGTAGAGCCCAAGCCCGACGAATGTCAGCACTTTTTGGCCCTCCGGGCAGATTTTAAAGAAGCGTGCATCTTTTTTCTGGCTCCCTCGGCATCAATTGGATAACCGGGTGATGGAATTCACCAGTGATTCAAGGACAAACCGCACATCCTCACTTTTCTTTGAGGAGATAAAGAAGACGGGAATATCTTTGGTGAGTGCAAGAGCAGTCCGGATCTCTGCCTCGCTCAACCCGTGAGGGAGATCGTTTTTATTGGCTGCAATAACCATCGGTATCCTGCGTTCCGAAATAAGGTTGATGAGGTATTTTGCCCGGGGAAGACTATCCGGTTTTGTTATATCGATTACCATAACGGCACCCATCGCATTTTTAAGGAGCATCGGGATTGAGGGGTCAAATCGCGGTTGACCTGAAGTCCCGTAGAGGGTGATATCAAAGTCCTTCCAATGCAGCCAGTCATGCTGTAGAGGACTTTACTCCCTATCGATATACCCCCGCCGAGCAGATCATCGATCCCTGCCATTCCCGTAGAGATCATGGTATTATCGTCACCTGTCCCTTATTGACCGTAAATTTCAGCCAGTCTGCGTTCACGCCTTTTAAGCCCAATACACGGAAATAATTGTCTTTTCCCTCAACTTTTACTTCTATTAGACCGGTCATCAGTTGCTTGACGAGAGACAGGGTCTTGTCATCGAATGACTCGTTATTGAGGATGTAGATGCCAATCCCTTCAATATTTTTTTGCTTTGCGGTGAGTATGTGAAGGAACTGGTACAGCACTTCGAGCTTGCGGTACATCATCAGGGTGGAAATGGAGTTGACGCAGAACCTGATGGGCGGTGGGAACAACCCGGTCTCGCCATCAGAAAAAGTTTCCTCAAAGATCGATTCGATCATGCTCGAGAATTTGATCCCGATGCCGGTGAGATCCGTGGGACTTGAGACAAACGTGAGCCGTGGGGTATCTGTAATACCCGGGGTTGAGCTCTTGGTAATGGCATCAATAACCCCGACAAACCGTTTGTCGCACCCGGCTGTTTTAAAGAAATCCACCACTTCTGCTGCCCGCTCATTTGTTGACAGGACGATGGCATATTCTCCTGGACCGGGTTTGATCAGCGCGTACGCAAGCTGTTCAGCAGAACTCATGGAGGGTGCAAGAAGGAGGATATTGGTGCCTGCTTCGATTCCTCCATAGATCCCATCGACCTGTGCGATCCCCGTCCTGTAATAGTACATCTATAGTTTGATCATTTCATGAGAATGTTTATAAGCGCTCCTATCAGCATGCCAAGGATGACCGTGTATGTCGAGGCAAGAATGGTGATTTTTGCGCCCAACTGCCTGTAGAGGACAGCAATTGTCGAAATGCAGGGAACAAAGAGGACACTCACGATTGCAAACGTGTAGAGTTGCACGGACGTCATTACCGCGCCAAGGTCAGCGGTCCCGGCAAGTACCGCAAGGGTCTCGAACGCGAGTTCTTTTCGAAAGATCCCAAATAAGAGCGCGGTGGATGCATAGACGGGCAGACCGAGCAGTGAGACGGTGATAGGGGCAACCAGCTGCTGGAATGCATCGGTCAACCCGAAGTACTGGAACAGACCGAGCGCGATGCTCGTCGCGATCAAAAGTGGCATGGCAATAAAGAGGAACTCCTTGATCCGTAGCCAAGACTTCCTGATGACAAACCGTGCCTGTGGCTTTTTTAATGGCGCCATCTCGACGATCATACCGAACTGGTCGCCAGGCGTCATACGGGAGATGCCAATTGCGGTGATGACGATCAAGACAAAGACGATAAGGTAGATGGAAAATGCCCAGAAAATGCCGACAAATGCAGCGACAATGCCCGCGATAACGACCGTGCGTGCAGAGCAGGGAACCAGGGTGATGAGAAACGCGGCGATGGTCTGTTCGCGACGGGTCTTTAGGATGCGCAGGCTCAACAGGGCAGGCACCGTGCAGCCAAAGCCGATCACCATCGGTATGATCGCTTCACCATGCAGTCCGAGCCTGTGCATTGCACGGTCAGCAAGAAAAGCCGCCCGTGTCATATATCCCGTATCCTCAATGAGGGAAAGACCGACATAGAACGTAAATACAAACGGGAATGCGATCCCAAGACCTGCCTCCAGCGCGACAAGAACTGAAAATCCTATTCTCTCAAAAAACGGGGGCAGACCCAGTGCCATAAACGGGGTGATAATGAACAGGGTGAATGTCTGGACGATCAGGGTTTCCATCCATGAACCGATGACGAATACCGCAAGTAAGAGGGAGAAGAGGATGAGGCAGAGCAGGGGAATTCCCGGGAATGCACGAGTAAGGACGCGGTCGAGATCAAATTGTCGCTTTTCCGGACTTTTCTTTACCACCTCTGCGGCAACATTTCTTGCAAAGTTATGCCGGTTTGTCGCGATGATCTGACCGACAGACATCCGGTGGCGCTGCTCAATCTCCCGGGAAATAGACAGCGCTGCGTCCCGCAGAGACAGGTCGTCACCGCATTCCTGGAGAGCAAGCAGGTTTTTGTACCGTGGAGTACCCATCGTCTTTTCGAGAGTTTTTGTTGCCGCCTCGACATGGTGGTCATATGGGATGTGAAGTGATGACTGCCTTGCAGAGAGAAGTGCAAGCGGGATGATGCGGTCGATATTTTTCCCGCGATGAGCCTCGGTGGGGAGCACTTCAATACCGATGATTTCTGCCAGTTTACTGGTATCGACAAAAAGCCCTTCACGCTCTGCTTCATCGATCATGTTCACGACCGCAATCATCGGCTGGGGGTACTCTGCCACCTGGACGAGCAGGTACAGGTTCCGCTCGAGTTTTGTCGCGTCGAGTACTGCGATGATGATATCCGCGCCCTCGTTTAGAAGGAACCTCCTGACCAGTAATTCCTCTTCTGAGTTGCCGTCTAAGGAATAGACCCCGGGGAGATCGATCAGTTCAGTTTTTTCGTTCTTGTAACAGACATTGCCGCGTTCGAGATTAATTGTGGAGCCCGGGTACTTGTTCACTTCCACGCCAAGTCCCGTCAGCTGGTTAAAGATCAGGGATTTTCCGACCCCGGGGTTTCCCAGAAGTGCGATCTTCATTCTTCGCGCTCCACGTAAATTGCGGAGGCGATCTCCGGGCTTAGCGCAACATCACAACCTTTTACCTGTACAACCAGCGAACGGTTGGATAGTTTCCGTTTTATTGAGATCTCCTGCCCGGGGACTACCCCGAGATCAAGGAGGCGTTTTATGTATGACTGCCCGGAGATTGTGCGGATCACAACCCTGTCCCCCTCGTCACTGTCCGCGAGCGTGCGGGCAATCACCGGTATGTCGTTTTTTATGCAGGAAGAATTGTAGACCGCGGTGCCCAAACGAGCACTCTCTTTTTGTTCCTGTGCTGACGGGATACGGAGGTAATTGCCGAGCCGGTCGATAGTCTCGTCTGATACGGCATGTTCTATTTTGCACGCTTCATTTGAGGCGGCAGATGAATCCATGCCGAGGATTTCTGTAAGAAAACACTGGAGGGTTTCATGTTTTTTTATCACACGCTGCCCTGTCTCCCTCCCCTTTTCGCTGAGCACGACTGCACCATCTTTGGAAAAGGCGAGATCGCCCATCGCGGCAAGTTCAGCAAGATGGGAAGTGACCTCTGGTTCGGAAAGGTGCATGGCTGCGGCAATGCCGCAAAAAGGGGGGTATGCGGGATACCGGCGGGTAATGAGGAGAATTGCTTCGAGATAATCTTCCCGCAGGGATGCCAGCATGAGTTCTCATTTTATCTAGGTGGGGGATCAGTTTATTGATTTGGGTTGCTGCGCCAAAACGAGTCGTCGTTTGAGATGACGAGTCCTAACCCTCTTATCCTTGGCATACAAAAGAAAATACAGGATGCTTTACTGGCTCTATGAACAGATGCTCCGCCGGCAGATCGAGATGGTGCCACGGCACGTCTGTTTCATGATCAGCGGTGCGGACATGGCAGTTGCACCTGAGAAGATTGTGCAGGTTACCGGGTGGTGCAACGAACTGGCAGGTGTCCTCCCAAAAGCAGGTACATACAATACCCAAAAAGATAATGCGTCAATCCGGGGATTGACCTTCCACATCAATCCCCTCTCACCGGAGGAGATGGCACAGTACTTGCCGGAGATCAAAAAGATATCCACTATCGCCCGGCTTGTCCTCCACCATGGGGATACCGAAGAAGTGTCGGGACATGGTATGGAGGTCGTGGTTGCGATCGGCAAAAGCGGGCGTGAGGAGATTACCGCATGCATCCGCCGGTTGGCAGAAGACGACGTTTCACCTTCAGAGATTGATGAAAAGGTGCTGGAATCACACCTTACCTTCAAGTATGACCCGGATATCGTAATCAAGAGCGGCGGCGACCACCTGACAGATTTTTTGATCTGGCAGTCGGTGTATTCAGAGCTCTTTTTCTCGGATGTAAACTGGAAATATTTCCGGAAAGTTGACTTTCTACGGGTGCTGAGGGACTACCAGTCCCGGATGCGCAGGTTCGGGAAATAGTGAAGTGCCATCTGGGGATATCGTGTTCATCTCCTGAATCCATGCACAACCATGGATCCAATACGGTTCCGGTCCCCGAAATATTCGATGATGAAGAGAAGATCCCACAGCGGTTCAATTGCCCTGTTCATGATGTGAATCGTTCAATCAATCTGTCCATGCAGAAGCGCGAAGAACAGTATGAGTCTCCATCGTCCAGCACGTTTTTGCAGATCAGATATCTTTAGGATGAATCCTTCCCTGGGGAATCCTGTCAAAATCATGGTCGAGACTGACCAGTTTTAACCGGTACCTGTCAGCAACGACGTACTGGTATGCATCATCAAAATCCATACCGTATTTTTTACACCAGTGGGGAACTTGTTTTAACTCGTCATTTGAGAGCGAGACTGTTCTGATATCCCGCAATTCAAGGTCATCGATAAACGTGCCAAGCTGATCCGGCATATGCCTGCGCACGAAAAATATTCCGATGGAATAGACAGAAAAATCGCTCACGAAAAATGCAGTTGCAGTATCCCGGTTCAGCAGATCCTGAACAACTTGTGAATATTCACGGTTGAGAATGACTTCAAGAAAAATATTGGTATCGAGAAGATACACTTCATTTCCACCAGTCAAGAATCTTTTTCTGAAGCTGTACTGAAGTATATTCCTCTCTCATGTCTTCACAACAGCCTGCCCATGCAAATTTCATTGTACCGTGATGCGTCTCTTTTGCCTTTCTCGAAAGCGCTTCGATATATTCCAATGCCAGCCGCTGCAATTCGGGAGGCATCTTTTTTATGGCTGGTTCAACAGCATCCACAGCGAGCATGGTCGTTTACCACGTACCAATAATGTTCTTTCTCCTTTTTATTGTTACTTTACACGAGCCCTTTGCTTCATTGTCGCGTGTAACTATCCCAACAAGATAATCAATACCCCAAATGGTAATGATACAATCATTTCAGCCGTATGTTCACCCAGTAGGGTTCCCCCCCGATCGTCCGTTCCGCGATCACGTACTGGTTTTTGAGCGCAACGGTAAACGCCCGGCGATCCGGCACCGGGGTGATGGAATGTTCCCGGCACCAGCGTTCGAATCGCTGGTAGAGGTCATCTTTTGGGATTATTGCATCGGTTCCGACATCTTCATTAACACGAACAATTCGCGTGCTGACGAATTTTTTTATGGCACTCTCCTTTTTCTTTTTATCCGCTGCCGGTTTCTTTGGCTTACCTGTCCCCGCTTCGGGTGCCGGGTGGGGTGACGGTACGGGATTATTTACTGGGGCTGGTGGATGGCCCGCGTGTGGTTTTAGAACTGCTGCCACCGTCTTCTCCCGCAGTACCTTCGCCGGGGTTGTGGGGTCATCTGCGTTGATCACCGGACGGAGCGCCGTAGCGGCAGGCACGAGTTCCTGCGCAGCGATTGCCGGCAATTCCTGTGCGGTTTGTGGGGGACGCTCTCCGGTATATTCAACTCCTGTCTTGCGTGCCAATGCTGCGTTGCATTCATCGTTAATGTTGATGTGCTGTTCCTCTGACCGCTCTAAAATATCCGACCGGATCAGCACCCGGACCTGCCGCCACGTAATCCCGCTCACCTTTCTGGCACTCATGTTCTCACACCAGTTCTTCTGTCGTACCGAAAAATATAGTACACGGTCTGTATTCCGAATGTTGACACACGATTTGTTCAGCGATCTTTTGCGGCGATCCGCTGGTCATAGATACGGATGGCGCGGAGCAGATCAATCTTCCTGAAGAGCGGCCAGTACGGGGCACAGAAATACACCGCAGATTCGTGACCGTTCGCGAGCCAGGGCAGGAAATTGGATGTCCGGGACTCGTTGCCGGTTCTTATGATCAGGTCGACCGGCGGGATGCCTTTTCCGCCGTGCAGGTGCTGTTCCACCATCTGGATATCGATACGTGCGGGTGTGATCTTCCCTTCCCGGACGAGACTGACGATCTCCCGGGCGGCAAGCACGATCTCGTTTCTTCCGCCGTACGCAAGTGCGATGTTCAACGTGAAACCCGTATAGTCTTTTGTTGCCGCCTCTGCCGCCTCCACAGCGGTTCGCAGGTCTAGAGGGAGGAGCGTTCGATCCCCCACCATCTGCACCCGGATCTTGTACCGGTGTACCCGCTCATCCGTGATGACAGAAAGAAACTTCTCTTTAAAGATCGCAAACAGGTTTTGTATCTCGTCTGTTTTCCTGCCGAAATTCTCGGTGGAGAAGGTATAGAGCGTCACGTGCCTGATGCCCAGTTCGTGTGCCCAGTCCAGCATCTCTTCGGTCTTATCTGCGCCTGCACGGTGTCCTCGTGCCGTATCGATACCCATCTGCCGGGCAAATCTCCGGTTGCCATCCTGGATGATAGCGACGTGGTATGGCATATGCATACGATGCATCGTCAGGTACCACCCATAGAGGGGTTCAAGCAGGCTGCGGAGAATCACCGGGGCGTCACCTCGACTATCATACCCCGGTTCGGGTACCGTTCGATTACGTATTTTTTACCGGGGATCTTCGCGGCATCCCGGGTGAGCAGCCACCATGCCATCTCAATCCGGTCACCGCAGTCAAGAAAACTATCAGGATCTAAATTTTTCTGGCATAGTGCAGCGACGGCGTCCCGCGTTCCCTCGTACAGTTCAAGCACGCCATAGACAACAGTCCCGTCATCGGTGATCTCATCAAATTGCCGGGCAGTGTTCTCCGCGATCCTGATAAGCCGTTTCCGGAGCTGTACCGAATCCTTGTATGACGATGCGCACCAGTGCACTTTTTTGTCTTTTTCGAGTTCTTTCGCCCATTTCCGTGCTCCACGGACTGCGTTGTGCACCCCGTCTGCGAGCTCGTATCCCCGTTCACGCATCTCATCTGCGTTCGTTTCGCCCCATTCAAGCTCGTTGATATTCAAAAAGTCAATGTACGGCAGTGCAGGGATGAGCAGTTCGAGCCCTTGCAGTGCAGGGACTTCAATGCCAACATCAAATCCCAGTTCCTTTGCCTGCTGTGCGGAGCGGATAAAGGGCGTGTCAAGGATGTTGTCCCAGCGTTCACGCGGGGGATGCAGTCGTATCTCGTCGACAAGTCCTTTTAACTGTGCCAGTTCCTTATCCGTAGGAGCCTGTGCGGTGTAGAGGTGGATGTGGTGTTCCTGCCCGAAGTGAGCTTTTAGCAAGCGACAATATTCCACTACGCGATCGAGGCAGAGGAGCGGTTCTCCCCCGGTGATTCCCGTTCCGAGTGCACTCATGCTCTCTGCCATCTCAATGATTTGATCTGGGGTGTCGATCTCCAGCTCGTTTGCAAAGACCACATCCTTTCCGTTGCGCTCGCTTGAAAGCGGGCAGTACCAGCAGTAGCGACGGCAACGTCCCGTTACAAAGAGCACCATCTTTGCGCCTTCGTTACAGAGAACACAGCCTTTTGAGAGTGTCATATTGGTGAAAGATCCCGGTCTGGTGCCGGGAATTTTATATGATGATTGGTTAAAATTCGTGGTTTTTAGTTAATATATTCGTACGTCCAGCCAGTATCGAGGGAATACCGGTGCCGCCGGGAATCAGGCATGCGATAAAAAACCCGGGCGCTTAATATCGCATTGCTATCCGGTGTGTAAAACAGAATATTGCATCCCCGGTTCCCGTGCAGCAACCGGGTGGTGTCATTCCTTTGCCGGATGTCGCTTCGGGTTCCGCAAAGGGAATATCACAAGGCACAGCGCTGTTGCATAAGATTGTTCCGGTAACAAATACTTTATTGTTTTAAAAATTATGAGTAGTAGTATAGTGAGGTTTGCCTTTTATGATGAATCTGGAATCCGAAGTGCGGGACATCAAACAGAACGTCATGAATCTTTCATTAAAAGTTGATGAACTTCTCCATGAGCGGGAGATGATCACAATGATGAAACTTTCTGAGGTGTCATTGAAATCATTTTTCGATGAAGAACCCGATCTCTATTCAATTAAGGATGCCCGGGTTGTCTATCGATGAAAGGCAAAATTGTTCTTGTTCCTTTTCCATTCACCGATCTTACGGCATCTAAATTAAGACCGGCGCTTGTGATCAACGAGAACGAGAACGATGTTATTCTTGCATTCATATCATCAAAAATTCCGACCAGTTTCTCCATTTCAGATATTTTCCTGACCAGAACCCATACCGGCTTTACGGCAACCGGACTCAAAGGAGACTCGGTCATCAAACTCGATAAAATTGCAACAGTAATTAAAAAACTGATTTGTCGCGGAACTTGGAGAAGTAAACGATGCCCTTAAAAAAGACATAAACGAAAAACTAAAAATTGTCTTCGTAATTTAACACGTTTTTTTTAAGATTCATCACGATTGCCGATAATATTGCTTTTGGAACCTGTCGCATCATTTCTACAAACTCTGCACTATCAATATCATATCCCCAGGCACCCCGTAGTGATTCTATCAGTTTTTTTTCAATAATTTTTATAAAAACCTCACCGGTTTTAATGGAGATCCCCTATTCAAGCTCGAGATGAAGATCATCGATAACTTTTGCTTTTATCGTTGCCATACTGGATAACCTATACACAAAATACAACGTTTGTTCCCATTAAGGTTTATGCGAAAAAATTTGGTGGCGTACCACAGGTGGATACCTGCGTTTTGTCGCGGAGTACCAACATGAAACAGCAATCGACGGAACATGAGCATTCCAGCGCAGAACATTTAAATAAAGTCTGTCACAACCAACAGGTACAGAAAATGATCGGTAATAAAAACGAAGTGGCATTATCCGAAGTTATTGGATTTGTGCTGATCCTTGGTCTTATTACGGTGGCGTTCTCCCTGTACCTGGTCTACGGTGTCCCCGCCCAGGGACGAGAGAACGAGATCCTTCACATGGGTGTCGTAAAGGACCAGTTTGTCGAGTATAAGGTCGGACTTGACTCTCTTTTTACCAATAATCTGGTGGGGACAACCATGAGCAATACTTTCTCTCTTGGGACCGGTGGAGGGTATACACAGGGAAGCAACAGCATCATCCCGATCCTGAGCCCCGCGAGTTCCGGGGGTATATTTATGATTAACCGGGGGACGACGGGATCCGATACCCTTACGATAACGTCAAATTCGTACATCACGGGTCCTGGACGTAGTACTTCGGTAGATCTAAATCCTTCAGCGACGGTCAATTACATGCCAAATCATGTGTATATCAATATTTCAAACATCCAGAATACAGATCTGAATTCTATGGTATTTTTCGGTGCAAAAGTGGATGGGACCAACTGGGTGGCGACGGTAAATCTCACGCCGCAATTGACATTCTATCAGTATTATGCAAGTGTGACACCACCTGGCGGTTCTAGTATCCCTGGTTGCACTGGTGGAACACCAGATCTAAATCAAAATGGAACCGCAATCAATGTGTATATCACATCTAGCACATACGCATGCCTCGTACCGATGAACCAATCCAAATATTCCGGCACGGATCTCACCATCAGTATTACAAAGGGGTCAGTCGTCACGATGGAGAATTATCCGGTGTACACCAATGTTGCCCCCAATGCCGTTTACACAATCGATCTGATGGACGACTCGTACGGGCTGAAGCCTTTGATCAAACCTGCGGATACCGGAAAACCGCAGGAAACCATCACTCTGAAAAAAGATCTGCCCTTGAATGGCATCTCTGCAACCGGCAACATCACCTATGACTTTGCCGAAAATATCTCTACAATTGGACCCATCACACTTGGGGCAGTAGAATACCGTTCAGACAACTATTACTGGATTCCCCAGACGTATTATTACCAGATGGGAGGCGTATTCCTCAAACAGTCTGATGGAAATACCACGTATAAACTTCCCCCGGAAATTTCAGTTTCCTATAATTTCATGGATCCGCCCCACATCTCGACGGTGAATATCAATGCGCTCGCCATTTTTGATCCGACGTATGGGGGTGGTAGTCTTGTTGGGGGCAACAGCCCCGTCCAGATCAAAACCACCCTTATGAGCAATAATGCTCTGCCCTACGCTGTGGGAACCGCCAACACCAGATGGATCAATATCAGTGTCAATACTTCCGATGATCAGGCACGTGAGATGTGGAAGAATTACTTTAAGTCTACTGCAAGTGCTGCCTATCTTCCTACGAATACCTACACCGTCGGTAATACCACGACCGAGAGCTATATTGACATCTATGGTTCTAATCCATCCCTTACTGGAGAAACTTTTGATATCAATGTGATTGCATCGAGTGCAACATACTCAGCAACGGTGTATGGCGTGGGTGGATAGTGCGGTGAACAGGACGGAAAACGAATCCGGTGTTGCCGAGATAATCGGCGCAATAATACTGATATCTGTACTAGTGCTGGCTATCGGCATCATCGGTGTTGGGTTACTATCCCAACCACTCCCCCAGAAGTGCCCTGCCGTCAGCGTTGACGTCACGGTAATGGGTAACACACTCTATATCCGGCATGAAGGCGGGGACTCGATCCCCAAAGGTGAATTCAATATTACGCTTGATGGTGTCGATAAGACTGATAGTTTCAACTTTTTGGATGGTTCAGCACGGTCAACATGGGGGCTGGGGGAAACCCTCTATTATGTCGTGCCTACCGGTCAGAGTTCGCCAGCCACGATCCAGATTATATATAATTGCGGATCTTTTAAATCTTCTACCATGTATACCCCCAAAATAATACCCTCTCCGTAAGCACAGCGGATGTTTGCCTGACGGGGTTCCCTTTTTATGCACCGGTTGCATATTCTTTCGTTTTAAAACCCGCTCCACGATGATGTACCCAATCAGTTGTTCAACCGGCGGTTAAGAAATGCAATCATGCATACCGACCATTCCTGCCCCCGTTGGCAGGTTTCATGGAACTCCCCTATCGTGGCTATGAAATTTTGGGACGGTACAACATTTACCGCCAAGTACCCGTCATACTGGTATACACCAATCGGGACGAATAAAGTGAACCTCACGGTACCAAATGCGGGTAGCAGCAACACCCTCAAATCAGGATAAACAATATCGCGGTAGGGTCTTGCATACATACAGGGGGTCATCACTCGCAGCACACCCTATACTAAACACTGATGTAATGAGTGACCCCTGCTTTTTCTCTCTCTTGCAAAAAGGGTTTGCACCGCGAGTGCCAGCGCAGAACATTTAAATAAAGTCTCCCACAACCAACACGTATTGAAAATGATCAATAATCATAGTGAAACAGCACTATCTGAGGTTATTGGATTTGTGCTGATCCTCGGGCTTGTCACAGTTGCGCTCTCCCTGTACCTGACCTACGGTGTCCCCGCCCAGGGACGAGAGAACGAGATCCTGCACATGGATGTAGTAAAGGACCAGTTTTTTGTGTATAAGATCGGGCTTGACTCTCTTTTTACCAATAATCTGGTGGGGACAACCCTGAGCAACACGTTCTCTCTTGGTACCGGTGGGGGGTATACGCAGGGAAGCAACAGCATCATACCGATCATGAGTCCCGTGAGTTCTGGGGGTTTATTTTTAATTTGCCCGAGTACGAGGTCCGAAACCCTTACGATTACATCACAATCGTACATCATAAATAGTACAGAACGCACTTCTGTAGCACTTCCAGCGAAGGTCAATTATACGCCAAACCATGTGTATGTCAATATTTCAGGTATCGCGCCAGACGATCTTTCAAGTGATAGAAGTTTCGGTGTACGAGTAAATACCTCAACGTGGATTGCCACCGTAAATCTCACGCCGCAAGTGACGTTCTATCAGTATTATATTCCCGTCGAATCATCCAATTGTTTAGGACTTAACAATAATGGAACTCCAATTTCGATTAATAATACTTGTCTCGTACCGATGTTCCAATACCACTACACCGGTACGGATCTTACCCTCAGTATTATAAAGGTCAATATCAGCACGATGCAGAATTTTCCCGTGTATACAAATGTTAAATCCGGTGTCAACTATACCGTAGACCTGATGGACAGTGCATACGGGCTTAATGCGGTGACAATCCCCGGCGATTTCATCAATATTGAAAGACCGCCGTCAAAAACGATGGGATTGATCAATGGCACAGGCACCATTACCTATGACTTTGCCGAAGAGAACTATAACAAATCCATCACACTTGGGGCAATAGAATACCGTTCAGAAAACTATTACTGGATTTTTCAGACGTATTATTACCAGATGGGAGGTGTGTTCCTCTCTCAGTCTGATGGAAACACCACGTATAAACTCCCCCCGGAGATTACCTTCTCCTATAATTCCTCATCCCACATCTCGACGGTGAATATCAGTGCACTCGCCATTAGTAATCCGATAGGTGGCAATATTGTCGGGGGCAACAGCCCAGTCCAGATTAAAACTACCCTTGTAAGTAATACAGCTCTGCCTTATGCGGTGGGAACCGCCAACACCAGGTGGATCCGGATTGGTGTCAATACATCCGATGATCAGGCGCGTGTGATGTGGAAGAATTACTTTAATTCTACTGCACGGGCTGCCGGTCTGCCTAATACTTTTACGGGAAATACCACGACCGAGAGTTATATTTTCATCAATGGTTCTTATCCATCCGATACAGAAGATTTTGATATCAATGTGATTGCATCGAGTGCAACATACTCAGCAACGGTGTATGGCGCGGGTGGATAGTGCGAATCTTTCTGGTTGGTGCACCTATCACACGCGATTCGGTGAGTGCATTGATGAGCGCTCGTTCAACCCGGCACTATTTTTCGAAAACTACCGTTTCAAATGGCATCTCCCAAAATTCCGGCTCGTCCAGGGTTAGCCCACCAGTTCTTGTGAGCACCTCCCCCGGCATACTCCCCTCTCAAAAGAGCCATTCGGGATTTTGTACTTGATACCGCACCGCTTCAACAAGTTGTTTCACTCCAGCTGCATGACGAGATTTAAAAAAATAGTGATGATATCTTTCAACCCTTTATTCTGATCGTTAAGATAATTCTGGTGTGAGCTATGTAATGGCATCACCCTGTTCTCCGGTTGTCGTTTCATGAGAGACCAGGACTTTTTTGAGAATGTGCCGCACAATGTTTACCCGATCAGATACACTAATAATGGTAAAGAGTGTTACATGTTACGTAGTATAACGGTTCAATGACGATGGAGCGAACTGACCGCATGGAGCATGATAAAAACTGCCGGAACCGCGAATCCGGCGTTTCAGAAATAATTGGCGCCGTACTGCTCATTGCTCTCGTAGTCACTGCCATTTCGATCATTGGCGTTGGGATGTTATCACAACCACTCCCGGAGAAACTCCCTGCATTCGATGCGATTATTTCCAAGTCCACGAGTAATAACGGTACAATACAAATTACCCATAATGGCGGGGATACGCTGCAAAAGGACGAAGTGACGATCCTTGTCGATGGACAAGATAAAACAGCAAGTTTTTCAAAAGGGGGAGATTCTTCATGGCAATCGTTGTCTCCCGGGGAATCGCTGTCCGTTCAATCCTCAAACCCGGAAAGCGTGAGGATTGTTTATAAGGGTGCGGGGGCGTCTTCTGTATTGTCGTCTGCGGTTTTTGGTGAGGTTCCTCAGCCCACCTGTCTGCTTACGATAACGGCTTCATACGGAACCGGTGGTTCGATCACTCCAAAAGAAGTAACACACCTATGTTACGGTAACTGCCAGATTTTTACTATTACACCGGAATCCGGCTACCATATTAAAGATGTATTAGTTAACGGTATTTCTGTGGGAGCAGTAACCCCCCAAAATTTGTGTGTGCCGCAGGATAGCACGATCTCGGCGACGTTTGAGACTGAACCCCCGACGTTCACGAGCATCACGCCGAGTTCCGGCCCGACATTGGGCGGCACGGATGTAACGATCGTCGGTACGAATTTTGTTTCCGGTGGTTCGTTCGGTGTGACGATTGGCGGCACAGCAGCAACGAGCGTCGTCCGGGTTGACTCTGCCCATATTACAGCGGTTACTCCAGCCGGTACAGCTGGAGCCCAGAACGTAGTGATTACCAACAATGACGGTCAGACGGCAACCGGGACGGGAGCATATACCTATGTACCGCCACCGACAGTTACCAGTGTAGTGCCGGCATCCGGCACGACAGCCGGCTTCACGACAGTAACGATCCTCGGTACGAACTTAGTCGGAGCGAGTGCAGCAACCTTTGACGGGTTATCAGCAACCAGT
>Ga0208494_1000133_pt1 | contig 22640 bp, 22 predicted proteins | sample CryBogmetaGMA10M_FD_184544 | JGI IMG/M metagenome (GOLD analysis project Ga0208494, IMG submission 184544) | Freshwater microbial communities from Crystal Bog, Wisconsin, USA - MA10M (SPAdes) | ecosystem: Environmental > Aquatic > Freshwater > Lake | place: Crystal Bog, Wisconsin, USA...
TCGTGGACGAGCGCCATCGATCGCACCCGGTTCTGACCGTCTCGCAAGGCTTCAACAATCTTGGGATCATCGACCTTCCGGATCTGCATGTTGAGAATGCTGGTTATGATCTGGAGGTTGTTTTTGACCCGGTGGTGGATCTCCTTGAGGAGGGTCTCTTTTTCGGTAAGCGACGCTTCGATCTGTTCTGTCATCTTCTTTTGCCCGGTGATGTCAATCACTAAACCAATGATAACATCCTTACCAAAATAGAAACCCCGGTAGAGCCGGCATTCTACGGGAAATATTTCACTATTGCTGCGATAACCCGCGAATTCAAAAGTCTGGGGTTCACGATTAAACGCACGTTCCAACCGGTCTATGGTTTGGCTCTGATCAAATGTACCCGGAGCGTACAGACGGTTGAAGGATTGCCCGATAAAGAAATCCCGGGTCTGCCCAAACATATCCAGTGCACCCTGGTTGACCTCAAGAAACTTCCCGTCAACATCCATGACGTAAATAGCCTCTCCTAAGGTGTTAAATAATTCATGGAAACTCTGTTCACTTTCCTGGATCTTCTGCTCCATCTGCCTGCGTTCGGTAATGTCCCGGATAATAACCATATGGGCAGGCTTGTCCTCCCAAGATATGTCGGAAATGCGGATCTCACCGATTGACATCGTACCGTCCCGTCTAGGGATTTTGATCTCTGTCAGTTCGCCCGAAATGACGGGGTACCCGAACGGTACTCCTGCGATTTCTTCCGACGAATTCCCGAATATGTTCTCAGCTGCAGGATTTGCATATACGATGGAAAATCCTGTATCAAGAATGAGCATTGCTTCCGTGTTCAGCTGAACCAGGTTCCGGTATTCCAGCTGGCGTTTTTTTGTCCGGGTAATATCGGCGACTGCCGCAATAGCACCAGAATAATTCCCTTTCTCATCATGTACTGGAGAAGTTGCAATGAGCACATTGATTCGTACCCCGTCTTTTTTGATTAATTCTGATTCGTATTGTTCCCTGATTCCCGCTCGCAAGTGCTCGAATTTGTCCCGAATGTTCTCGCTCTGCTGTTCGTCTATGAAATCAAAGAGGACTCTTCTCTGCATTTCGTCAGGGGTGTATCCCAGCATTTCTGCCATGCGGGGATTTACAAAGGCAGTGTTCGCGTCCTTGTCTATCGCCCATACTCCTTCTTGCAATGTCTCGATAAGATTGCGGTATTTACTTTCACTCTCCCGGAGCGCCACCCCGGTCTGCCTGAGGGAGACTGAATGCCGGATCGTATGTGCCATCTCGGCGAACTGCAACTTCGACTCGCCGCCTTTCTGGAGGTAGAAATCCGCCCCCGCATTGAGTGCCTCAATGACTACATCCTCACGTCCTCTCCCCGTGAATATGATGAACGGCGTTGTATTGCCCTCGGCTTTAAGATGTTTTAAAAACTCGATGCCGTCCATCTCCGGCATCTGGTAGTCGGAGATGATTGCATCAAACTTCGTTTTAAGAAGTAACCGGATCGCTTCGGATGCGCTTGTTGCGGTCGTTACGGCGAAACCTCCTGATTGCTCAAGGAACACCTTGCCGATGTCAAGAAGAGCGGATTCATCATCGACATAGAGGACACGGATCTTTTCAGGACTGTGAGATGCATCCATTTTCTCTCCCCTTTTCTCCTACCTTGTTCTCTCTGTCGTTACTACTATAGAAATGAACAATAACACTCTATTCTCGTCAAAGGATATATAGGCACAATGTCTTTCCAAATTTTGTTTAAAAAATGAAAAATACCGGCAAAAACAGAAGAATCTTCCTGCCTCTTATCCTTCCTGCCTGTGAGTTGCGAGAAGCAGGTGAGCCTGCATTCTCATCTCCCGTCTGACCCGTTAAACCGGTACGCCCCTTTCGGTACCGCAATCTCGAACCGGGCGCCTTTGCCCTGCTCCCCGGTCTCGGTAATCGTGATACCGGTGATTGAGAGAATTTCACTGGGATAACCGTATTTTAAATAATTCTGGATCAATATCAACAAGTATCTATGGCTGAAACATTGGAGACAGTGGTCACGAGCGATCATATCGACATTCCACGAAAGATGCGGGAGATGCTTCGCATTCAGAAAGGGGATCGAATACGCTGGACGTGCGAGGGAGACAGACTGGTCACAGTAGTTATTAAGAAACAGAAAGGCACACTGACATCGCTCGTTGGAAAATTCAACGGCGAACCTACAGACTCAGTAAAAACCCACAATCTCATGGGAATGGACTGATGGAAAAGATTATTGATTCTGTAGTGATTATCGGTGCTTTCTATCGGAATGATCAGTGGCACACAAAGGCTTTGCCAATCATTCGTGAGATCGATTCCGGATCAGAACATGTCATTGTTACCGATTTTATTCTCGCTGAAGTGATCAATTTCCTCCACAAGAGAGCCGGTCATGATGCGGCAGTGGAGACCCTCCATGCACTGGAATCTGCGGAGAATATTTCTATTATCCGGATTACAGATTCCCAGTTTTCATCCGGGCTTACCTGTTTTAAAAAGTACCCGCGATTATCCCTGGTTGACGCGATGACTGTCGCGTGTATGGAGGATCTTGGCATCACGCATATCTATTCATTTGACTCAGATTTTGATGAAATTCGCGGGATCACACGCCTCAATGAACCATCCTCAGGATAAGCAGAAGGATTGCTTTCGACGCCGTATCCTTACATAAGATTTGATCCCGCTCATTTTTCCCGGTTTATTTTCCATCAGTTCCCGCAAACCGGTATATCCCTTTCGGCACCGCAATCTCGAACCGGGCGCCTTTATCGGGCGTGCTGGTTTCCGCAATCGTCATACCGGAAAGGAGAAGACACTCCCGAATGAAAAACAACCCAAAGCAGATGTTTTCAACGACGAGCCGGTCAAAAAGACGAGCTTTATCCCTGGGGGAGATCCCGACACCATCATCTTCGCAGATAAGAATAAGTCTCTCCGGCGTTTCCTCCCAGGAAAAGGTGATGCGTCTCGTGGTCTTTCCATGTTTTACTGCATTGTCAATGATGTCTTCAAGCTTTTCCACAAATACTTTTTTAACAGGGCAATACGTCTCCAAAAAATCAACTTTACAGTCCAGACCCCCCAGTGTTCATTAGACACAACACTTAATACCGCCCCGCATGTATCCATTGGATAAGCGAGGGAACCCATGTCACGTCACCTGATCTCTGAAGCACAGGGATATCATCTCTTACGGGAAATCGGTGTACCGATTCCCCGGTATGCACTTGCGAGAACCATTACTGAAGCAATTTCTACGGCAGATGAAATGGGATACCCGGTTGTTCTTAAAGTCGTCTCCCCATCTGTTGTCCATAAAAGTGATGCGGGTGGAGTTTTCACGAGCATCCGTAATGTGAAAGAACTGTGGGAAGCATATGGCAAAATCATAAGCAATGTCCAGGCACATGACCCGACTGCGACAATCGATGGGATCATGGTTGAGCAGCAGCTAAAAAAAGGACTTGAGATCATTATTGGCGGGAGGATCGATCCGACATTTGGAAAGGTTATCACTATCGGCATGGGTGGCACACTGGTTGAACTGTTAAAAGACGTATCAATACGGGTACTCCCGGTCACTGCCACCGATATCGATGCCATGCTCAATGAACTGAACGGTTACCGGCTCATCAAGGGGTTCCGAAACAAACCTCCGCTAGATAAAAAAGGACTTGTTGACATCATTGAAACCATTTCACAGTTTTTTATGAACCGTCCAGATATCATTGAATTTGATATCAACCCTGTTTTTTTATACGAGCATGGAGCGTGTGCCGTCGATGCCCGGTTCTATATTGATGATACTGCCCGTATCGTAAAACCAGAAACAAACCAGCCACTCCCCCCGGAACTGCTCCATATACGATCCATCGCGTTGATCGGTGCATCTGCTGACCCTAACAAGGTCGGTTATGCTGTCCTGTGCAATCTCCTCTCATTTCCCGGATCGCTCTACCCGGTGAATCCAAAACACGAAAAATTACTTGGACGCACTTCGTATCCTTCACTTACATCAATCCCCGGTCCGGTTGATGTTGCGATTATCGTTGTCCCGGCGCGATCGGTTCCCCAGATTGTCGAAGAAGCAGGAAAGAAAGGAATCCTTCTTGTTGTCATCATCTCTTCAGGATTCCGCGAGAGCGGGACTGCAGGAAGTGAGCTTGAAGAGCGGGTCGTTGCCATCGCAAAACAATACGGTATACGCATAATGGGTCCCAACTGTCTTGGGTTCATGCTCCCTCACTTGGGGATTAATACAACCTTTGATCCGGTCTCGCCAAAACCCGGAAACCTTGCGTTCATATCCCAGAGCGGGGCTATCATCACCACTATGGTGGACTGGAGTCTTCCGGAAGAGATTGGGTTTTCCGAAGTAATCAGTGTCGGCAACCAGGCGGATCTCACCTTTGAAGATTTTATCCGCTTTGCTGCCGATGATCCGAACACAAAGTCAATTATCCTGTACATCGAACAAATCCGTGACGGCAGACGCTTCATGGAGATGGTACGGCAAATCACACCAAAAACACCTGTTGTGGCAATAAAAGCCGGTTCATCAAAGGTTGGCGAGTTGACCGCTGCATCCCATACTGGGTCTCTTGCCGGCAGTTATGAAGTGTACCAGGCAGCATTCTGGCAATCCGGGATCATCCCGGTACGATCGATTCGTGAGGCATTCCAGACTGCAGAACTCCTCGCATCTGAAGGGCATCCGAAAGGGATCCGGGCAATTGTCATCAGCAATGCAGGAGGTTTTGCTGTGCTGTCTTCCGATTATGCCGAATTGAACGGTATTGAGATGGTGGAGTTCCCGCAGACGGTGATAACAGAACTGGACGCCATCCTGCCCGTCGACTGGAACCGGCGCAATCCCATCGATATGGTCGGCGATGCGAGCGCTGACAGGTTTGCGCGCACCTTTGATGTAATGATACGGAACCAGGATCTCTGGGATATCGCATTTGTGATTGCAGTGCCATCAGCTATCTCCGATCCGATAAGAGTTGCCAATGAGCTGGTCAGGTTTTCAAAAAGCACGCACAAGATGATTGTCGGGTGCCTGATTGGCGGGGACTCCATGAAAACACCCCTCCGGATACTCAGGGATTCCGGTATCCCGAACTTCCCGGATCTTGAGGACGCATTTAAAGCAGTCGGCAACATCTGCCGGCATATCTGTTGGGAAGAATTCCACGGGCACCGGTGTAACAGCGGAAAATAGTAAGAGACGTTTTTTGATAAAACAGTTTCTTATTTTGAGTAAACCCCGGTTCACCATTCATCAAACATCAGTGAACACCAGGTACTCCTGATTGCCAGACCTTGTTTTTGAAATATCCAGAGATTAGAGTACTACGGCAGAGCGCAATCATGAATTACTCGTATATATTTAAGAGATCATGACGACATAGTAGTTACCTGAAATCAGGAATAAATGGTGACCGGAATGTCGGTATCAGTTAAGATAAATACAGATCTTGCCCAGCGCCTGAATGCGCTTGTAGAGGAAAAAATCTATCCATCCCAGGAAGAGGCATTAGAGGATGCAATAAGGTTTTTGATTGCATTGCAAGGAAAACTATACAACCGCAATGAGGTGCAGGAAGTCCTTGCCAGATATATCACTATCCCTACCGAAAAGATCCTGCAGGATGTCAAAAAAGAAGAAGAAGATTCATGACAACTGTTTTTATTGAAGCCAGTGCTCTTTTCCGTGCGTATACCCTGGAGCCCGGATCTGTTGTCATGGATAAGATCTTTTTGCAGATGGAAAGCCATCAGATTACCGGATTGCTGTCACAATTGAGCGTTCCGGAGATCCTGAGGGGGATTATCAAAAGAAAAAATCTCCGGGAATTTGATGAAGACGAAGCCCAGAAAATTATTGATTCCATCTTATTCGACATCAATACACGCATTTTAAACGAGGAACTTCAGATCCTGGGTTTAAAAGATGAGTATCTGCCAGAAGTGAACCAGTTGATTCGGAAATCTAATTTTTATGTCATTGATGCAATCCAGCTGATTACCGCCAGTCACGCTGCACCGGCGCTGTTTCTCCATGCAGACAGCCATTTCTCATCACCGGTTGTAAAAGGCATGGTCAGCGCTGTTGATGTCAGGAAACCCGATTCGATAAAGAGGATGACACAGATTCTTCACAAATCAGCAGGTAACGGATCCTGATGTCAACATCGGTCTAACTTTCCCCAAACGATCTCACTCTTCGTCCGCCGTGTAATAGTAATACTCGCCCCGGCTCTTCTGCTCACGGTCAAGGAACGAATCGGGCTTGTTGATCCGCGGGCGACCCGTCTGGTCACGCCGGAAGGTGACGTCCAGACCGTTTAAGAACCGGTTCATCCCGTCCCGCATCGCAAACGGTCCGGCAGCGGTGCCTTCCCGTCCCGGTTCACCCTCGAAAACAAGAACCCGTTCGCTGATCATGTCAATTAAATAGATATCATGATCGATCACGAGAATGCCGACCCCGCGTCCCTCGGCAAGGTGCTTGATCATCCGGGTGACTTTTACCCTTTGCTCCACGTCAAGGTGTGCGCTGGGTTCGTCGAGGATGTAGAGATCGGCATCGCATGAGAGGCACCCGGCAATTGCCACGCGCTGGAGTTCCCCGCCGCTCAGTGTATCGACCGGAGACTGGAGAATTGACTGGAGAGAGAGTGGCTCAAGAACCTCATGCTGGTAGTAGGAGGTGTCAAACTTATTGGTACAATGGCGCAGGTACTGCTCGACGGAATCCGTGGTCTCCGGTTTGATATACTGGGGCTTATACGAGATTTTTAACTGGGCATCCATCACCCCGGTGTCTGGCTTTTCTGCACCCGCAAGGAGTTTGGCAAAAGTGCTCTTGCCCATCCCGTTTGCACCGACAATTCCGAGCACTTCCCCGTTTTTTATCGTGCCGCCCGAAACAGAAAGATGGAACGTCTCGTAACTCTTTGTCATCGCAGGAATGGCAACAAGATCTTCGCGCTTGGAGCCCTTCGCATGCGCCCGTTTCTCGAAGATTACCTTTGAGTCACGGAACCGGACATTTTCTTCGGTAAGATATCCCTCAAGGTACTGGTTGATCCCGACACGGACGCCCTTTGGACGGGTGATGATACCAAAGACCGCCGGTTTGCCGTACCCGACATGCACAGTATCCGCAACCATGTCAAGGATGGCAAGGTCGTGCTCAACGATGACAACCGGACGTTGCGTCGCGAGTTCGCGGATCAGTTTCGCGGCAGAGATCCGCTGGTAAATATCTAAAAAAGGCGTAATCTCATCGAAGAAATAGAGATCTGCGTTTCGCGCAAGACAGGCAGCGATTGCCACCCGCTGGAGCTCGCCTCCGGAGAGAGTGCTGATCTGGTGATCGAGGATCGCATCGAGCTTGAGTGCGGTAACGATCTCTGAGAGTTTTCCCCGTTCGTCCGTTGTTTTGAGGAGCGCCTCAGCGGTTCCGGTAAACATCTTCGGGATGTAATCGATATACTGAGGTTTTGTCGCAATCTTTAAGCTCTTTTTTGAAACCGTCTGGAGATAATCGAAGAGCTCGGTACCGGTATAGAGTTTGAGGATCTCTTCCCAAGCTACTTCTGCATCAAAGTTGCCGAGGTTCGGGCGCAGTTGCCCGGAGAGGATCTTCACCGCGGTGCTCTTCCCAATCCCGTTTGCACCGAGAATGCCCGTGACTTTTCCTCCGATTGGTATCGGGAGCCCGTAGAGCGCAAAACCATTCTGCCCATAACGGTGTGTGGGATGTTCAAGTTCCTCAGGGAGACTGACGATATCGATCGCATCGAACGGGCATTTCTTGATGCAGATACCGCAGCCGACACAGAGCTCTTCGGAGATGATTGCCTTACCTTCCTCACCGATGATGACCGTCTCGTCACCAGTCCGTACGCGGGGGCAGTAAAGGATGCATTCGGTACCGCACTTTTTGGCATGGCACCGGTCTTTGTGAACAATCGCAATTCTCATGAGGACCAGGAAAGGAAATTTGTTATTTGGGTGCTGAACTCAACAGGATTGTCCAGGACATAAACCAGAAGGCAAATGTCATAAATCCCTGGTAAATCCAGTCTTTTGCACCCAGTTTCGTGTTGGTGATCCCAACAAGTATGAAGATGTGCCTCTGGATGACAATACCGGCGAGCATCAGCATGAATGCAAGAAGCCCGATGTCTTTTGCGGCAATCCCGCCGAGATAGAACGATGCAACACCGATAATGATCCCGATCATGCAGGCGACGACTGTCCTTTTTATCCGTTCGATATGTTCAACCTGCTTCTCCAGTTTTGTTTTTGCCTTTTTAGAGAGCGTTATCGGCTGCTCTACCTGCGATTCTTCGCCCATCCCGTTACACCAGTAGTCTTATTTTTTAGTGCGCAAGCCATATGTAATTTGGTACCAGATGGCAACGGCACAGGGTATGAGCGGGATCGATGTCAAAGCGGTAACCCAGGAGCTCGCGGAAAAATTACCGCTCTGGATTGACAAGGTCTACCAGTTTGACACCCGTACGCTCGGCATCCGGTTAAATGGCGAAGAACATGCAAAATACCTGCTGCTCATCGAATCCGGCAGGAGAGCGCATCTCGTCCATGCCTTTCCTGCCCCCCCAAAAAATCCGCCACAGTATGCAATGCTCCTGCGAAAGCATATCTCCGGCGGTAAAGTGCTTGCGATCCGGCAACACGGGCTGGAACGGATCCTCATCTTTGATATCGGAAAACATAATCTTACGTACCGTCTCATCTTTGAACTCTTCGATGAGGGAAATGTCATTCTGGCGGATGAAGCCTTCAAAATCATTAAACCCCTCCGGCATCACCGGTTCAAAGATCGGGACGTTGTCCCGAATGCCATCTACACGATGAGCGAAACTGATCCGACAGGATCCCCCGAACAGCTGGCAGCGGTGCTAAAAAACGATGACCGCGACCTCGTCCGGGCGCTTGCAATGGGCTGCATGCTCGGGGGAACGTATGCCGAATATGTCTGCAAAATTGCGGGTGTGGATAAGAATGCTCCCGCTGCATCCGCAAATCCAGCTCCCGTTTATTCGGCTCTCCAGGCACTTTTTGACAAAGTAACCCATGCGAGGAATCCTGTTGTGTCTGCCAAATCGTGCGAACCGGTCCTCTTGTCAGGAGGAGAGGAATCTGCCCCCCGGTTCCTTTTATTTTCCGACGCACTTGAAACATTTTTCCCCATGACAAAAGCCGCCATAAAAACGGCAAAACCAAAAATTCCCGCTGCAGATAAGATCCGGAAATACCAGGAAGACGCAATAAAAAAATTTGACAACAAAATCGCCATTACTGAAAAGCTGGTCGCTACGATCTACGAAAATTACCAGCAGGTTTCAGAGGTAATCTCGGCACTCGACACGGCAAGTAAATCCCATTCGTGGCAGGAGATTGAGAATATCCTTAAGACAAATTCCCTACCTGTCGCAAAAAAGATTGTCGCTATCTACCCGGAAGATGCCGCAGTCGATCTCGATCTCGGGCAGAGGGTTAAAATTTTTGTCCATGAAGGCGTCGAGCAGAATGCGGAGCGGTATTACGCGATAATCAAAAAATTCCGGAAAAAAAAGGAGGGTGCACTTGTCGCCATGGCAAAACCGCTGCCCAAAAAGAAGGTGGCACGGCATGACATTGTCGCGATGAAAAAGTTATGGTACCATCGCTTCCGCTGGTTTATGACGAGTGATGGCGTGGCGGTGCTCGGCGGTAGAGATGCATCGCAGAACGAGGAACTGGTTAAAAAATACATGGCGGGGGGCGATCTCTTTGTTCATGCGGATGTGCATGGTGCGAGTGTCGTGATTGTGAAGGGAAAGACAGAACATATGGACGAAGTGGCTCAGTTCGCGGCATCCTATTCCGGGGCATGGCGGAGCGGGCACTTCTCTGCCGATGTCTATTCCGCCCTGCCCACGCAGGTAAGTAAAACCCCAGAGTCAGGAGAGTTTGTCTCCCGGGGTTCGTTCATTGTCCGGGGTGAACGTACCTATTACCGGAACGTCCCCGTGGCAGTAGGTATCGGTCTTGTGCTGGAACCACAGGCAGCTGTGATCGGCGGTCCTCCGTCTGCAATAAAACCGCGGGCAAAGGTCTATGTCGAATTAAAGCCCGGGCAATACGAACCCAATGACGTCGCAAAAAAAGTACTGCGTATATTAAAGCAGGGCATCTCTGACGAAGACGAAAAAGCGCTCAAAGGAATCCTGAATACCGAACGGGTTGCAGCATTCATCCCGCCGGGCGGATCTGATATCACAGGACAGCATGAAGGCTGAATACGGTGAACTGAAGAACTGTTCCGGGGAGATCCGGCTCTTTCCTGAGAGTATCGATGACCTCTGGCACCTCCAGCATCTTGTCGCACCCGGTGATCTGGTATTTGCAACGACATTCCGGAGCGTGGATGCGGCGACTGACAAGATCCGCCCGGAGAAGGTGGAGAAGCGCCCTGTCCGTCTTGGGATCCGTGCAGAGAAGACAGAGTTCTCCGAACACGGCATCCGTCTCCGGATTACCGGCATGATCGAGCATGGCGTTGACGCTGGCGCGTATCATACGATCAACGTGGAGACCGGTCACGAGATATCAATCATCAGGTACTGGCGCCCGGTCGATCTCGAACGGATCGAGCGGGCAGTCAAGGCATCGGTCTATGGAGTTATCCATGTCCTGACGATTGAAGAGGGTGAGGCAGAGCTGTTCCGGCTCCGGCAGTATGGTCCCGAGAGTGTGATTACCATCACAGCGGGCAGCGGCAAAGGCGGCGAAACCGATACCCGTACCGCGTTTTTTGATCAGGTACAGAACCACATAACTGATATTTCAGGACCGTTGATCATTGCCGGACCCGGCTTTGTCAAAGACGATTTTGTGAAGTATGCGAAGAACCGGAACAGCGCTCCGGTTCAGAGAGCAGTTGTTGTTGAGACACGGAGGATTGGGCGCGGGGCGGTGCAGGATGTGATTGGGGCAGGTACTCTCGAAAGACTTATCGGGGATCTCCAGCTCTCCCGCGAAGTCCGATTGATGGACGAGGTGCTTCTTCGTATTGCACGGGAAGGAGCGGTTGCATATGGCAGGGCAGAAGTGGCAAGTGCAATTGAGTATGGCGCGACTGAAGAGGTTCTGCTTGCTGATACGCTGCTCCGTGACCGGGACATGATGCATCTTGTCGAAAAAGCTGAAAGGATGCAGGCAAAGGTTGTTGTGCTCTCCAGCAGTTTCGAACCCGGGGAGCGGCTGTGTGCTCTTGGGGGAATCGCAGCGCTGCTGAGGTACAAGCTGGGGAAATGAGTGGTGAGAATCTAAAAACACGACTACGAATCTGCGGGTGAGATCGATCATCAGTGTCTTTACTGGGGATGAAGAAATCACGCGTGCGTGTTTCCCTGCTGCACATCCCCGCCATCCGACTCCCGGGAGAGCAGGACAAATAGGATAACCGGGATCAAATAGAGCAGTGTCAGGGGAACGATCCTAAACGACACATCCCATCCGTCAAGGGCGAGCCCGGCAACCGAAGTCAGGGGGAAGAGCAGGAGGCGCAGGGAAAGATTTTTGGTTGTCCGTTCATCCGTTTCGGGAAGACAAATCTGAGGATTTGTAGATATTTGCCGCCACAAAAAGAAGATCAAGAACCCGGAGATGAGGACATTTGCATGGAATAAAACCCCGTACGGAATCGGCATGTCAGATAATGACCAGAGGAGCGAAGTTAACGGAATGAAAAGGATTGATAGGATAAATCCGAAGGATAGACAGACCACCATCCGATCAACAACCTTTGTGCGGCGCATGATCTCAAAGAACAGAATATAAAAGACCGCGAGAATCATGAACGTAAAGACAAAATTAAACCCATCGGTAATAATTTTTAGCAGGTACGAAACGAGGAAATCGAACTCCTCGGTAGGAACACTGGTGGGAAGTGGAATATTATTCTTCACGATCAGCGTCATGGCAAACGCAAAGACCCCGTTCACCAGGATCTCAAGCATGTCCAGAGGAACCGTGCCTTGCGGGGAAATTACCGTTGCCTCCTTCTGCTCATGCTCCGGTGTTGGAACATCTGTCGTCATTGTTTCACCTTCCCGCGCATTCTCTTGCGACTCAGCAGATGGATACCGGTGAAAGCAAACGCAAGCATAGTTCCAAAATAAATATACTGGGTGTAGGGAAGATCATAATTCGAAAGCACGCATCCGACAACCGCGGTGAACGGGATGTACACCATGCCGAGATCAGTAAGGTGGATCTCGTCTATGGAGATCCCCGGTTTAAGAATATGAGGTGCCTTACGGCAATGCACCCATTCGAGTAAAAGTATGATGCCGATTGTCAGCATGTTCAGGTGAAAGACGAGGGAAATTGCTGCATTTCCTGTAAATACCGTGGTAAGATTGCTCGAAATCGGTATAAAAATGATAAACATCAAGAGGATGAAGTGGAGATACAGGGATGTCCAATCCAGTCTTTCAATCTGGTGGAAGACATGGAACGTGACAACCCAGATCATCGCGAGAATGACAAATACAGTCAGGAAGTTTAAGATATCGGGGAATTGCATCAGCCCAAACTCATGAGCGGTTGCATTCCCCACGTAATCCTCAAAGGCAGGAGTCCGTATATTTTTAAAAAGCAAAAGTAAGGTGAAAACAAATATCGCGTTTGTCAGCCTGCCGACATTTGTTTTCGTTACCGGTCCTTCCCGTAATCTTCTGCCCTGCATATCCTTCCAGTAGATATTTTGAGTCCGGATAGATAAGGGTCGTGAAACAGGATCAGATAGATGATCTGCCGGTGTAGCAACCTGCATTGATGTATAACAGGATGGCTGTCAGGGCATTTTAACAGGAGTTATTTTACGGCATACATGTTCACCTATCAAATAGGAGAAACGTAATTTTTTTTGTCATTGGCGAGGCTCTTTTTTTTCTGACGGAAGTATACTAAAAAACCCCGATGAACCGTGCCAGTTTTGGCACGCCAAAATGAAAGTCGGCTTGCCGACTTTTATGAAAAAATAAAGAAAGGGGAATAGGTGGGGAAATTGTGGAATTAATCGTGATTTCAGCGGAGATGCTTGCGTAACTTCTGAATGAGCGCGAGCTGATTCTTCGCTTCAGTCTTCTTATCGTTCTCAATGCAATCCATAATCTCATTGACAGGTTTTGCCAGCTCGTAGATTTTCATTGGTCTGCCTTTAGTCTCAGCTGAACTCTCGCGACTTCTGATCCATCCCTGTTCCATCAGGTGTTGCATTGCTATGCTCACCTCGGGCTGGCGCAGATCGGCACCGCGCTCGATTGCCCGGGATGTTGCTTCGGGGGTGTGCGAAAGAAACACCAGCACCTTGGCAATATTTTTCGCAATTCCAATCTCGATCAAAAGATTGACGAACTCTTCTTCCTTGTCGGTAAAATACATTACATTTTCTTGTCTCATTTCTCACACCAAAATTTGTTCCGGGATTATATTCAATTTGGTTATTATTATACCAATAAATACATTCCGGTACCATTTAAAAAAATGTAGTAAACATTTGAGACTGATTACAAAAAAAAGTGCCGGTCCCAGCGACGGTGCGAGCACATCACTGATGTGCGCAGGAGAACTTGATGCTGTACTTTCAATCTCACCGGTAGCGCGAGCAGGACGACTTTACCGTAGCTGCCAAACCTGCCATCGTAAACAATGATATCGGTCGAGACTGTTCATTCCCTGCTGCACTCCAGCTCCCTTCACTCACCTGTGTTCAGCGCCGTGTCTTACCTGCTTGTTAACACCAAAACGGTAGTTTCCTTTTGGCACCGTGATCTCAAACCGGGCGCCTTTGCCTGGAGTCCCCGTTTTCCGTGATCGTGATGTCGGTGATGGATAGGATCTCGCGGGACAAAAAGAGCCCAAGCACGGTGTTCTTCCCAAAGCCCTGCGTGAACAGATGTTTTTTATCTTCATTTAAAATATCCATGCCATTATCTTCACAGACAAGTGCGAGATACCCATCTGATTCCTGCGAAGTAAGATGTTCCGGATTCGGCTGCTCACTCCCATGGTGGAGGACGTTATCAAAGAGGTTGTAGAACATCTTTTCAATGAGCGGGTCTGTAAAAAAATCTGGGATTCTTTCGATAAAATATGAGGTACCCGGTTTAAAATTATGTTCCGGCTGGATGCCGTTTCAGCCCTTTTTTAGATTTTCAATCAATCCCGTAACCCGCTCTTTTGCCATCAGCGTCACCGCGGCATCGTGCTCGATGTTGATCGTGATGACATCGCCTTCACGGGAACCTGCAGGGAGAAGCGAGCCGGGAACAGTGATACGTACCATTGCATCGTCGCGGGAGATCAGCACCGCAACACCTTCCTCAATACGGTCGATGGTCGCCTTCATGCCGTTGCTCCTTCTGATTTCTGGTCGATGATCTTCCCGTTGGCGTCTTTGAGTGTTGCGGTGTCGCCGTCATTTCCCCAGACCGGAACGTTTCGTCTCATAAACAGGGCAGTGTCGTTCATCATTCCGCTTCCTGTGTAGATTGTAACTGATGCACCGGACATTACAACAAATGCCGGGAAAATATAGGGTGCATTGCCGTTACTGTCCGAGAGCGTCCAGCCTGCCAGGAAGACCGGACTATCCCCCCGGTTCGTGAGCCTGATCCATTCACCGTTCAGGTTCAATCGGTCATCACTCGGGGCATTGAACTGCGTCGCTGTGATGTGCATATAGGATGCATTACCGATAAGGGGAAGACCGATAACCGGTAATGGAATGGTATAATTTTCCAAAATCGCGGGCAGGGAAATATTCAGATCTCCTGGAATGGTAAAATTAATCGTTGCTACGGGCGAGACAATGGTGATATTTGTAGGTATTTGCGGCTGCCCGCGAGTTGTGGGTGTGGGTGTGACAGCCCAGATGTTACCCTGCGATTGTTCGGTCTTCACCGAGTACGTTGCCCCGTCGCTCTGAACGCGAACTGTCCCGTCAATATCTGTGCGGTACACCGTCAATCCGGAACCTGCGAGTATTTCGAGCGTCTTTTTATGGGGATGACCGTACGGGTTATCCCTGCCGAGCGAGATGACGGCAGTTTCCGGGTGGACGCGACTTAAAAACTCCCTAGAAGTCGAATACATGCTGCCGTGGTGACCGATTTTGAGGATCTCTGCATCGATTGGGTAGCCGGATCTGACAAGGGCATCTTCCGCCTCGCTACCCGCATCACCGGTGAACAAAACATCAATTACACCGTATGAGATCCTTATCACAATGGAATTTGTGTTCAGGTCATCGCCAAAGCGTTTTTGTGGCGGTGACAGGACAAGGATGCGAAGCGCTGGGTCGAGTTCGATTGTCTGACCCTGCTCTGCGATTGTATACGGGATCTGTTTCTCGTTAATTGTTTTGAGGAACTGTTCATACAGTGGTGACGGGTGCGACATGCCGGAGTCGAGCACTCGCCGGACCGGGAAATTGTCAAGCACCATCTGCATCCCGCCGATGTGGTCCGAGTGCGGGTGCGTGACAACAAGAAGATCAATCGTCGTTACCCCGAGCTTGCGCAGATCGGCGACGACCCGGTCGCCCATATCCGCTTCGCCCGCATCGATCAGGATGGTTGTGTTGCCGAAGATGACAAGCGAGGAATCTCCCTGCCCGACATCGAAAAAGTACACATTGAATTTTCCATTATTTTCGCCGGTCTGTGAAAGATGTGTGCCGGAAAATGCTGGAATTGAAAACGTACCCAGACAACCGGCACTAAAAACACTTGCGGCGACAAGAAAAATAAGGCAGGTGGATACTGCCACACGCTGGCAAACCGGATTTTTACCTGAAAATGGCTCTGACATGTCATGCTCCTGAACGCGTGTGGCTCGCTGTTATGCTGCCTGTTTTCATACGCTGGTCATCTGCATATCATGCTGCGTGTGCCCGTTTCACGAGTTCGTGTGCTGCCTGTGCCGCCCCGAGAAGGATCTTCTCTTCACCCGGGATCTCATGGTTAAGCATCAGCACTTTCCCGTTACAGATTGTGGTCTCAACCGCGGCGCCGTTGCATGCATATACGAGGTTGGATGTCGCGTTGTGCAGGGGCGTGTTGCAGGCAGTGCGGGTAGCGACGAGCACGATATCAGCCGGTGCGCCAACGGCAAGAGTGCCTGTACCGGTTCCAAGCGCGTGTGCGCCTGCTGTTGTTGCCATCGCAAGTGCAGCGGGAGCCGCAAGAACGGTCGGATCGTTCCAGAAAAATTTCTGGAGGAGTGCGGCGGTCTTTATTTCCTCGAACAAATCGAGGTTGTTGTTCGATGCACAGCCATCTGTGCCGATGCAGACATTTGCCCCTGCACTTACGAGTTCACGGTACGGCATTGCCCGGTGCGTGGCAAGTTTCATGTTGCTTACCGGGTTGTGTGAGACAGAGACCCCGCGTTTGCCAAGGAGTGTACACTCCGCATCATCAAGCCAGCAGCCATGTGCCGCAATCGTTTTAGGGGTGAGTATACCGCACTCGTCAAGCAACGCAGCCGGGCGCTTGTGGTGCTGGGCGAGGCAGTCGGTTACTTCCTTTTCAGTCTCTGAGAGGTGAATGTGGATGCCGCACTTCTGTTCCTGTGCGAACTCTGCACACCATTTCAGCCCATCGGGTGAGACGGTGTAGATTGCATGGGGACCGACTGCGGTTTTGATCCTCGGGTTCTTCATTTTACGGACATGTGACGCCAGTCTCTCTGTTGCTTTGCATTCGTTCTCGCGCTTCTCTACGCTGAACAGGTCAATGAACCCGTACGAGAGCATCGCCCGGATACCCGCTTCATCCACTGCCCGTGCCGCATCTTCCATGAAGAAGTACATGTCGTTAAACGCGGTTGTGCCGGTTTTTATCATTTCGAGGCAGGCAAGGCGGGTCCCCCAGTACACATCATCTCCGGTGAGGTGCGCTTCTAGCGGCCAGATCTTCTGTGCCAGCCAGTCCTGCAGGATCATGTCATCGGCATATCCCCTGAGAAGTGTCATTGCCGCATGGGTGTGGGTGTTTATTAAGCCGGGAAGTGCAATGGCTCCGTCACCATCTATGATAAACTCCGCATCGCCCTTGAACTGGTGCCGAACTTTTTCCCCAAAACCTGCGATCGTGCCCAATTCATCGACAAAGATGTCAACAGGTTTGCCGTCCGCCTCCACGTTCGTGATGAGGAGTGATTGGTTCTTATCAAAAATGTCCGTCATGGTATTACCGCCGGGGTATCAACCCATCTGTTCAATTATCGTGTTCACAATTTCCTCGGTGCGGTTCCGGTGCAGCCGCGAGGTGTTAAGGATGTGCTTGTAGGTTACTGCATCAGCGCCAAGACCGTTTGCATAGTTGTCTACCGTGCAGAGTGCACAAAAGTCCATTCCAAGTTCGCAGGCAAGCGTCGCCTCAGATGCAACCGTCATCCCGACGATGTCCGCGATTTTTGATAATGCCTGAACCTCCGCGACGGTCTCGATCCGTGGACCCCGGGTCTGCACGTACACCCCGCCAAGGGTTGCCGCAGGCACAAGTTGTGAGAGCTGTTTTGCCAGATCCTTTGAAAGTTCTGGTCTGACATGCTCGATCGCATGGTCGTGAATGGAGGGGATGTCAGTCATGCTGATATAGTCGGTGGGGATGACAAGCGAACCGGGGGCGATGGATAATTTGAGCGAGCCGGAGGAGCCAAACGCTACAATCCGATCTACGCCCTCAATTGCCAGCGCCGCAAGGTTTGCACGGTAATTGATCCGGTGCGGGGGCATGCCGTTCTGGTGCCGCATAAGCATCACGATGTCACCTGAAAGGAGTTCTGCGTTCCCGAAAGGTGTGTTCACCCGCTGTTTTTTTAATTCTGGTAATGTTGAGAACAGGAGGCTTGTGCCGCCGATAATCCCGAGCATCAGTGCTCACGCTCCATGCCCGGCATCTCTATTATTTTCCCGTTAACTAATGAACGCTCCATAACTTCACGGCTCGTAAAAAAGATTGTGTGCAACTGCACTAATAACCCGCGCATTTTGCGGAGCATGGGGGAAGCGTAAAGGCGATTGGGCGCGAAGATATGGGTATGAGCATGTTTGAGACGGTCAGCGACGAGACGATAAAACGGGGAGACTGTACGGATATCTATTTTGTCCGCACTGAAGAGACACTGGAACGAGCACAGATCAATCCGCTGGTTTCCATGGAGGTGACCGCCGCTTCATTACCGGATTCGTGGGGGATTGTCTGCGGGTTATCCGATGTGCTCGCGCTTCTTTGTGGTCTTCCGGTTAGCGTTGATACGATGCCGGAGGGGACGCACTTTTTCCCGAATGAACCGGTGCTCCGTATTACCGGAAGATACCGGGATTTTTGCCGGTACGAAACCGCAATTCTTGGGTTTCTCTGCCATGCATCCGGGGTTGCTTCTGCCACTGCCCATATCATGCGGGAAGCCCGGAACCGCCCCATCTACTCCTTCGGATCGCGCCGCCAGCACCCGTCAATTTCCCGCATGATCGAGCGTGCCGCATGGATTGGTGGTGCTTCCGGCGTCTCCAATACCTGTGCCCCGGAGGGTATGCCGGTCGTCGGCACGATGCCGCACGCAATGGTGATGTGTTTTCCCACTCCGGAGGATGCCTGGCGATCGTTTGACAAATACACCCCGGAAGATGTGCCCCGGATTATGCTCTGCGATACCTTTTGCGATGAGAAGGCAGAGTCGCTACGGGCAGCGAAATGCGGTGCTTATGCAGTCCGGCTTGACACGCCACGATCCCGGCGGGGCAACATGAGGGCGATCATCGATGAGGTGCGCTGGGAGCTGGATGCACATGGCTATTCTGGTGTCAAAATCTTTTTGTCCGGCGGTGTGACGCGCGAGGACGTGATCGCGTACCGTGACTGTGTGGATGCATTCGGCGTCGGCGGTGCGATTGCAAACGCTCCGGTGATTGACTTTGGAATGGATATCGTGGAGATTGACGGAGAGCCACGAGCAAAGCGTGGCAAACGGAGCGGCATAAAACAAGTGTATGAGCTGGCGAACCGGGAGCACCGGACGCTCCCGGTAAAAAAGGAACCCCCGGCACACGCCGTCCCGCTTATCCAGCGGGTTATCGAAAATGGAGAGGTTGTGCAGCCATCAGATATGCAGGAAGCGCGGAAACGGGTGCTTGCGTGGATCAAATGGTCTTTGGAACATAAGGAAAAATGAAGGATATTATGGCGTAATCACTTTATTGATGCATCATGGGATCGGAAGGCAATCCAGTGTCTAAAGGTGACACTGTTCCCTGCCTCTTTTTGATGCGGTGTTTTTTAATCCGGGATGCTAAACCGCTCAAAGTAACATTCACCCGAAGTCAGTTTTTCTCCGGGCTTAAGGGCGAGAAGTAAGTTATCGGCATGGTCTGTGCACACATATGCCGAACAGCACCCGAAACCCTGGTACCCTGTCGCATCTTTTTCGCAGTACTCGCATTTCATTTTTTCCGGCATGATAATTTCCTCTGTTCTTCATTTCATAGATACTTTATTGCGGCATGCCTGCGGATAAAAGCCAGCTCTTCGTCATAATCGTGTATTCTTTTGCGTGCCATTTTTTTTAAATGATCCAAAAAAAGTTTCCCGGGACTGCCCCCACTCGAAAAACAAAAAACTTCTTTTCTCACACGACCCCTATAGTCGTTTCATCATCACCAGTCTGATAGTCCGGGTGTATCTCCTGCCGTGCAACAAATGCAAGAATAAGAATGATGATGGCAACCACAAACGAAAAGAAAAATGCAAGGTCAAAACCCATAGTCATCAGCTGAATTTTGATCGTTGCCGGAGCGTCATGAGCTATCTCCTGGCGATTTGCAATTATCATGATTCCCTGGACAAATATCATGTTTGCAAAGGCTATCCCAAGAGTTAAGGGGGCAAACCGTTCGAGGCTTGTCAGGCTGGAAACCATGCCCTGGTATTTTTTCGAAACTGAATTCATGATCATATTCGATGCAGGTGTTATCATCATACCAAGTCCAAAACCGATAATAATCAGGCAGAGGACTACAAATCCTATCTGGGTGTCAACCCGCAGGAACGTCATCATAAAATACCCGATAGTCAGGATAATTCCCGCAACAAAGCAGAGCACCCTGCCGCCAACCCGGTTAAAGAGCATACCGGAAAGAATACCTGATACCATCATGGCAACCGAGAGTGCGGTCATTATCAGTCCGGCATCAGATGGGTGGAAGCCTTTTACATACTGGAGATAGAACGGGAGCAGGTAATTGATACCGGCAAAACTGAAAAAGACTAACGCCATAAGCAGGTTCGTTGCAAAAAAATTACGGTTCTTAAAGAGCCGGAGTTCCAGCAGCGGATCGGCAGTTTTGAGTTCGTGCCACACGAAGTAACCGAGTGTAAAGAGTGTGAGTGCAAACGAGCCGATAATAACCGGAGATGTCCATCCCATTTCCTGCCCTTCGGATACGGCAAAGAGCAGTGCCGCAAGTCCGGTGAAGATCAATAACGCCCCGGATTTGTCAAAGCGGGCAGGTTTGTCATGGGGTGTAGTTGACGGAATAACGCGTATGCCTAATAGTATTGCAATAATTCCCACCGGCACGTTGATAAAAAAGATCCAGTGCCAGGAGAGGTACTGGGTGAGAACCCCGCCAATGGTCGGTCCGATTGCGGTCCCAAGGGCAGCTACAGTCATAACGATGCCCATCGCTTTTCCTTTTTGATTCATGGGAATGAATGCTGTAATCATCGCCGGAGCAATCGCGGTTATCATCGCACCGCCAATAGCCTGTATCACCCGTGAACCGATAAGCACAGTAAACGAAGATAACAGGTCGGGCAGCAGACCACAGGAGAACGATCCGAGGGTAAAGATCACAAATCCTGATAAAAACACTTTCTTAAACCCAATCCCGTCCGACAATTTGCCGAAGATGAGTACGCAGCCTGCCATTACTAAGAGGTAGATTGTCGCTGTCCAGCTGACGGTACTTGACGAGAGATTGAACGCCTCAGAAATGGTTGGCAGTGCGATATTGACAATCGTTCCGTCGAGTGCCGACATAAATGTAGCAAGAGATATGGAAAGGATCAGGAGATTGAGTCCTCCCTGATCAGTTCCCGCCCGGCTGTTTTCCATGTACGAATATTGGTATTCAGATACAAGAGCATGTCGTTTTTTTTTCAAAGATGCGATCGGGCTTTAGGGTTATCGCAGGGGTATTAAGGGAAGGGGCGGATGGGAAAGGATATCGAGAGTGAGTAAATTGTGGCGTGTCACCACCAACTGGGGATCAAAAAACTATAAAGGAGACAACGCAAACGATTCTTCTGGAGTAATTATTCTGCATTCCTTGTCCGATACTATCCGGCGCCATCCAGTCATCACATTCTTCCTCCTTGCCTTTGCCTGTTCCTGGATTGTCTGGGCAGTCCCTCTTGTGGCATCCGTAAAAAATCCGACTTACCTGATGCTCATCGGTGTTATCGGAGCGTTTGGACCCGCCATCGGTGCAATCGTCATCTCGGGAATCTTAAACGTGAAACCAACCGGAATCCCCCCCTCAAACGCTGGGGGATATTTGCAATCCTGTTCTGTGTGATCTTTCCGTTTGCACTTTTCTGGTCGCTCCTCAAAGGAAATTTTGCAGATCCGCTGTTCCTTGTACTGTGTGCCATCCTTGCAGCGCTATCAGCATTTATAATCTCCAGCGTTCTCGCCCGGAAAGCCGGTGTGCGGGATCTCATGGGCTCGCTCGCGACGTGGAGAGTCCAGCCGGTCTGGTACATAATTGCGCTTATGGCATGGCCGCTCCTGATCATTGCATCGAGTCTTCTCGACATCATCTCAAACGGGCAGCCGGTTTCGCTCTATGTTGCCGGGCTGCTGACAATCGAACCACTTTCTGCGGTAATCCTGTTCTGCACGATCTTCTTTTTAGGGGGACCGCTGCAGGAGGAACCGGGATGGCGTGGGTTTGCCCTTCCCCGGCTCCAGTTCCTGTACAATCCCATTATTGCGAGTATAATTCTCGGATTTCTCTGGCAACTCTGGCATATCCCTCTCTATTTTACCGGGTTCTACCCGTTCGATGCGATGACAATCGGTATGCGTTTTGTCACGTTCCTTCCGGGTGTCATTGTCTATACCTGGCTATACAACCGTTCCGGTGGAAATCTCCTGATCGCCGTGCTGTTCCATGCGTCGATTGATGCGTTCCCGCAAATCCTTCCGGCACAGACCGGACTTGCATCGATGCTCTTTGATCTGCTCCTGCTCATCTGGGCAGTTATCGTTATTGTGACCGATCGGATGTGGAAACGCCGTCCGGCACTGCCAAAAAAGTATTCGCCAAGCAACGGCGTGCAATTATGATATGGCGTTAGAGAATTGATGGGAAAAACCAGCAGTATGTTTGGGGGGATGGGTAGTCAAATGATCATGCACTCCTGCTTTGTTACGGGTTCCGGGAAAATGGCGATGCGGTGCGGAGTTGTTGGAGTCGATGCAAAAGGGAGATTGAGCAC
>Ga0208494_1000147_pt1 | contig 20861 bp, 19 predicted proteins | sample CryBogmetaGMA10M_FD_184544 | JGI IMG/M metagenome (GOLD analysis project Ga0208494, IMG submission 184544) | Freshwater microbial communities from Crystal Bog, Wisconsin, USA - MA10M (SPAdes) | ecosystem: Environmental > Aquatic > Freshwater > Lake | place: Crystal Bog, Wisconsin, USA...
GTTTTCTTGAGCTGGTACTTCAGGTGGATATCGGATGACGAAATAAAGGTATGGATCCTTGGACGCGCCGCCTCTTTGATGGCCTGCCAGGCGCGATCAATATCGGTGAGATTGGCCCTTGCCAGGGCGGCAATCTGCGGCTCTCTAACCTCCCGGGCGATCTGCTGCACAGCCAGGAAGTCGCCATCTGAGGCAATCGGGAATCCTGCCTCAATGATATCTACCCCGAGTTTTTCGAGCTGCCGGGCAATCCGTAGTTTCTCATCCAGGTTCATGCTCGCTCCTGGTGACTGCTCCCCATCCCTGAGCGTCGTGTCAAATATTAAAATCCGCTTTTTCTTTGTATCCATTTCACCCTCCATTCAATCTAATCCAAAAAATAAAAAAGCCATGAGCTTTTATGAGCCCATGGCCTTTAGGTACTTTTTATTTAGGGTTGACTACGGATTACCTAAAAACGACGGGCGCCTGGTATTGAGTAAAAGGCGAAGAAGGGCGAGGCCCATCAGGATCGCCTTGCTGTTTGAATTAACCAATGCCTTCTTCATGCCAAACGTCACTTTCAGAAAATCCTTTTAATATTGAACTCAGAGTAAATCAGAATAGAACCACTGTCAAGGCATTTTTTCAAAAGTGTAGGCTTCGGGAAAAGTATTGATGTGCATTTCAGGAAGCTGACAATATTTTATCAGCCGAAGAAAAGACCCAATCAGCCATTGCATGTTTCAATTGACTATCAATAAGCCCATCCGGTGATTTGGGCTAATGTCTTGAGAGATGCATCCATACGGCATGCCCAATTCGTTTGTGAAGAAGAAAAAGGCGTTTCCTTTTCCCGCTCCTATAATATCGTTGTCGTTACGCAGGGGAATTACCCTTTTCTATCTTCGCAGCAATGTCTTCAAATTGACTGATTTGAACAGACCCATCAGGAAATTTAGCGATTATTTCCAGGTCGCCTCCCATGGCCTTGATAAAATTTCTTAATGTGCTGATATACATGTCTGTCCGCCTTTCAAGCTTAGATACCGCAGCCTGCTTGACAGACAATGTTTGTGCCAGTTGTTCCTGGCTTAAATTCCTGGCATGACGCAATTCCTGCAAAGGCATTGCATCAAGTAAGGCCTTTGTCTTTGCCGCTGCTTTTTTTCGTGCCGCGGGTTTCATTTTTTCTCTCAGCATAGAGTAAGGTTTGCTCATAATGCGCCCCCTTGTTCATCTTTTAAAGACTTCAAATGTTCCTCATAGATTCTTTCAGCCATAGATACGTATTTTTCATACCAACGCGTACCACCTGTCTTTCTGCCGCCAATAAGTAGAATGGCTGCTCTACGGGGATCAAAGGCATAAAGGATCCTATACGGTTTCCCTTTATGTTGAATCCGTAACTCCCTTATTGCGCCGTACTTGGTTCCTTTGACATCCGAACTATAGGGGTACGGCAGATGAGGCCCCTTTTCTTCCAATAAACCGACAACCGCATCAATATCGATCTGTTCTTCCTCGTCCATACCAACCCACCAAGCTTCAAATTCGTCGGTGTATTTAACTTCCCATGCCATGGAAGGAATATAACCTCCAAGGAATATCAAGTCAACAGTTTTTTTGCATCGATGAGTGCCATTTGAACTCTTCAGATTTTTCTTAATGAACGTTTAATTTTATCAATTTTCTAGAATGAGCCGATGGAGGAAATCTGCTTGTTTAACTTGATAACCATGGGATAAAGGTCAAAAAAGGAACTCTCCTGACTTCATAAATAAATTGGTCTTGTAATTCTATGAAAAAATCCGTACTGTCAATATAAAGTATAAGGAAAGGGGAATTGCCATGGAAACACAACTTGATCCCAAACTGCCGCTTTTACAGGATGCCGACGTGGAGAATAAAATAGTACTTCTGCGCGTTGATCATAATGTGGTCAAAAAAGGAACCATTGAAGACCCGTTCAGAATAGATCAAACCATTGGAACGATCTTCAATATCGTCGAAAGAGGCGGCAGGCCGATTATTATGACACATATCGGCAGGCCACGAGACAAAACAGGTAAAATTAAAGTAGACAAATCAACCGCGGTTGAGCCCATTGCAGAATATCTGGAGCGCAAGCTTCATACAAAGATCTACTGCCCCACCTTCAGGCCGGAAGGTGATGAAGGGATAAAAAGCATCGACACCTCGATAAATCTTGCCGTAAAAAATTTAAGAGAAAAAAGGATCGGCGCCATATATCTTCCGAATACAAGGTGGTTCCAGGGAGAAGAATCGGAATCTGAATACAGCGAAGCATTTGCACGCCAACTGGCGGGACTGGCCGATGTTTTTGTTAACGATGCTTTCGGTTCCTGGCAGCCGCACGTCTCCACCTATCACATCACGAGGTACCTCCCGTCGTTTGCGGGATATCTCATGCAAAAGGAGATACAGAATCTTTCGCAGGTACTAGAGCCCAATAGGCCGTTCATATCTGTGGTGGCGGGTGCAAAGTACAATACAAAGATCGGGCCCCTCAACGAAATCTATAAGAAAGTAGATAAATTGATCCTCGGCGGAATCATTTACAATACCTACCTCTGTGCAAAATATGACATATCAATCAGAGGTATTGAACGGGAAGATATCGAAGCTGCCAGGAATCTCGTCGAGATGGACAAGAAACAGCACAAGATACTGGAACTTCCGTATTTGTATGAATCGGATACCATGGAAGGAAAGATTGAGGGGAAATACAAGATCATATCGATAAAGGAATTCAAGAAAGGTGCAAAACTTCCTTTTATCCTGGATATTGCGAAAGAATCATTTGAAGATCCGGAGATATCAGAAGCGCTCAACTCGGCAAGAACCATTTTTGTTAATGCCGTCATGGGGTATACACCGTATTTTTCCGAAGGCTCCGCGGCCCTGGACAGCAAAATCGATCAGAATATTGAAGCAAATAAACTCTATGGAGGCGGAGATACGCTTCAGGAATTCAAAAATTTGTGTCCCGGTCTGTATCTATCGACACTTGATAATTCGAAGTATTATTTCTTCACGGGCGGTGGCACGGTGCTGAAGGCCATTGAGGAGGGTACACCATACGGCCTTGAGGCGGTGAAAGCACTCATTGATAACGGCGGAAAAACTCCGTAAGGTTCTCAGAAATAATTGCCCCAAGGTAAAGCCCCGGTGCTGCCGGTGGACTCCCAGAGTTTGACAATTTCGGGAGTATGAAATTAACAGGCGCTTATCATGCAAGATGGTTTTGTCATACCCGAATGCTTTTATCGGGTATCCAGCTTTTAAGAATCGGACAAAATCTGGATTCCAGCTCAAAACCACTGCGGGAATGACAGGTGTTACAAGAACAAGGAGGTATCTGTCATGTTTGTGGTCATAATCAATTTCCCGCCGCTGCCTCAGTATTTGTGAGGTTATCATGGCGTGATATTTGGAGCTTGTTGATCAAACTGCAAGAGCGTTATTCATAAGAAGAAGGGAGATAAAGTATGAAGTTGCATATTAAAAGTAACGTGTCATGGGTCGGTAAGATTGATTGGGAACTCAGGAAATTTCACGGTGATGAATATTCAACGCACCGCGGGTCAACCTACAATTCATATCTAATCGAAGAAGAAAAAGTAGCTTTGATTGACACGGTGTGGATTCCATTTGCGAAGGAGTACGTTGAGAATCTGCGAAAAATAATTGATCTGAAAAAAATCGACTATGTTATTGCAAACCATGCAGAGAGCGATCATAGCGGCGCCCTCCCCGAACTCATGAGCCATATCCCCGATACGCCCATATACTGCACCGCAAACGGTATCAAATCCCTTAAGGGCCATTACCACCAGGATTGGAATTTCCACGCAGTAAAGACAGGCGACCGTCTGAGTTTAGGGAAAAAAGAACTGATTTTTATAGAAGCGCCGATGCTTCACTGGCCGGACACTATGTTTTGTTACCTTACAGGCGATAATATTTTGTTCAGCAATGATGGCTTCGGTCAGCACTATGCGTCTGAGTTCATGTTCAATGATCTCGTCGACCAGGCAGAGTTGATGGCAGAATGTATAAAGTATTATGCAAACATCCTGACTCCGTTCAGTCAATCAGTAGACAAAAAAATTAAGGAGGTTTTATCCTTCAATTTGCCCGTTGACATTATTTGTACAAGCCATGGTGTCATCTGGCGGGACAATCCCGTTCAAATTATTGAGCAGTATGTGAAATGGGCAAATAATTACAAAGAAAACCAGATCACCATCGTTTACGACACCATGTGGAACGGCACCCGCGTCATGGCGGAAAATATCGCCACCGGCATAAAGCAATCTGATGAGAAAGTGAATGTGAAGTTGTATAATATTTCCAAATCGGACAAGAATGACGTGATCACGGAGATCTTTAAATCAAAGGCTATTCTTGTCGGTTCCCCGACCGTAAATAGGGGCATACTGACGGCGGTTGCGGCCCTTCTGGAAGAAATTAAAGGTCTGAGATTCCAGGGCAAGAAAGCAGCTGCCTTCGGCTGCTACGGCTGGAGCGGCGAATCCGTAAAGGTCATTTCAGAGAATCTTCAATCCGCTGGCTTCAATGTGGTTGACGCAGGAATAAGGAGTCTGTGGAACCCGGATACCAAGAGCATTGAGACATGCGTAGAATACGGAAAGAAGTTGGCCGGGCTTTTTAACTAACTGCAGAAGGTATTGAAAGTCGCCACAACATTTTGAGACGATGCAAAATGTAAACGATTAGTTGTGGAAACTCCGGACGGCAATACGATGATCATCCGGAAGGTAGATTTCTGGCCTCCCGGATGATCGTTAGAAAAGAATTTATTACCAGTTGCCTCTCATACCCGGGCCGCCGCCCATGCCAGGGCCACCACCCATACCGGGGCCACCCCTCATGCCGTGGCCACCACCGCGTCCCATTTTGAATGACTTTACCTTCTCCTGCTGTTCTGGCGTCAAGACCTTGAGAACATCCAGCCGATAGGCAGTCATCTTGTCCTGCATTTTATCCCTCAACGCCCTGATTTCTTTCTGCGCTGCCGTAATCTTTTCCTGGTCGGGATTCGTCTGCAGCCAGAGCAGCTTTAAGTCGCCCCGCTTGCTGAACATCTTGTCCTTGAGGGGTTTCGTGTCCCTCAGATTGGCCTCACGCAGGGCATTGACTTTTGCCGTCTGTTCGGGTGTCAGATCAAGCCGGGACAGAAATGATGTATCCGGTCCGTAACATTCCCCTCCGCCATGCCCTCTTCCCCAGCCGGGACCGTAGGCAAATGCATAAGCCGATAAAGCCATCACGACAAGCACTGTAACTAATGTCATTGTTAATTTCTTCATGGTAGTATTCTCCTTAGATGTTATTTCTTTCTTTTGCTTGTATGAAAAGCAAGGGCTGTGCCAGATAAGGGTCATGTTATGTAAGATCTCTATAACACTTAGTTATTCGCTTATCAACCGCTGCCATTCATCAGTTTATGTCTCATGGTAAAGAAAAATATGGATAAAAAATATCCAATTATGGTATCCAGTTGAATAAAAAGTATCCAGATGAACATGAAGAAGAAAAGCAATAGCAGGGACAGGAAATTCTGGGCCGGTGTCTCGCCCTGGGTTATCATCGGAGCGGTGGTCATCATTGTGCCCATCTTTGTTGTGCTGACCCTCCAGACTATAAACAAACAAAAGGAATACACGACCCAGCTCCTGGTTGAGAAGGGAGCGGCGCTGATAAGATCTTTTGAAGCGGGCGCGAGAACGGGCATAGGAATGCGATGGAGCAGCTTTCAGCTCCAGAAACTGTTGATTGAAACAGCGCAGCAGCCGGACATCGATCATCTGATCGTAACCGATGTCGATGGCGCAATCGTGGCCGACAGCGATCCCTCTATGATCGGGGATACCTACGGGACGGATCTTGATCTTGCGCGCCTTGCTGCTTTAAAAAAAGTGGAATGGCGCCAGGTCCCCAATCCTGTAGGCGCCGATACATTTGAAGTATACCGGCAATTTTCCCCGACAGAGAAACCTTTTCAGGGATTTCAGGGACAACCAAAATCAGGCAAGCAACCATTACCACCAGCAATGGACAAATCTGAGAGAGTATCGTCGGAATTCATCATTTTTATCGGCATGGATATGGGGCCGGTAATTGCGGCGAGAGAGCAGGATACACGCCATACCGTTTTGATGGCCATCATCTTTATTGTGATTGGATGTTCCGGGGTCATTTCTCTTTTTCTCGCCCAAGGGTATCGTTCGGCAAAAACCTCCTTCTCCAGAATAAAAGTCTTCTCCGACAACCTCGTTGAAAACATGCCCATCGGTCTCGTTGCTATAAACGACAGGGAGGAAATTATTTCATTTAACCAGACCGCCGAATCCATCCTGGGTTATGCCTACCGGGATGTTATCGGTAAGAAGGCCGATGAGATCCTGCCCCCGCCATGCATGGCCTTGCTGCAAGGCCTGAAAGCTGAGAAAAAAGTCGTCGAAAAGGAGATAGACTGCCCTCTCAAAGATGGCAGAACAATTTCCCTCGAAGTGATTGCAACAGCTTTGGAGGAAGATAACGGCAATTCTCTTGGCTATGTAATACTTTTCAGGGACATCACCGAGGTGCAGCACCTGAAGAAAGAAATGGAACGTAGTCAACGCCTCGCATCAGTGGGCAGTCTGGCAGCCGGGATTGCCCATGAAATAAGGAATCCCTTGAGTTCCATCAAAGGCTTCGCAACGTTTTTCAAAGAGCGTTACCGGGATAACCCTGAGGATCTGAAGACCGCAGACATAATGATTCAGGAGGTCGAAAGGCTAAACCGTGTGATAGGCCAGCTCCTTGAATTTGCAAGACCGATGGAGATGAAGAGGCATTGGACTTCCATCCAGGAGATAATAAAACATACCCTGAAAATGATCGACGGCCAGGCAAAGGCGAAAGAGATCACCGTTCGAACAGATTTACCGCTTCATGTAGAGGATATCTTCATAGATTCAGATAAAATCAAACAGGTGCTGCTCAATCTGTATTTAAATGCCATGGAAGCCATGGACAAAGGCGGCACGATTACGGTAGCAGTCTTGCCGCACGAGGGCCGCATGGTCAGGATCGATGTCTCCGACACAGGAAAAGGGATCGATGAAAAGGACATTGCCCGTATCTTTGATCCATATTTTACCACCAGGTCTTCAGGAACAGGTCTGGGGCTGGCTATTGTTTATAAAATAGTGGAATTCCATGACGGTGAACTAAGGGTGACAAGTGAACCTGAGAAGGGAACCACAGTGTCAGTCTTTCTACCGACAGGTGCACCCTCTGTTACCAATGAATAGTCAGAATTCTGTTAAGGCAATTAGAAAAGACAAGGATGATGTATCTATGGGTTACACACTATGAAAGCAAAAAATACTATCTTGGTCGTGGATGACGATCTTGCCCATCGGACAATGTTAAGGACGCTGCTTGGCGGCTGGGGATATGAAGTTGCCGAAGCCGATGACGGCGGAAAAGCAATCGAAGCTGCTTCTCAGAAACCTTTCGATCTGATTCTCATGGACATTCGTATGCTCAAAGTGTCCGGGTTAGAGGCCCTTGCGGAAATAAAGAGGTTCAATCCCGCTATCCCTGTCATTATCATGACTGCGTATGCCTCGGTGGAAACGGCGGTAAAAGCCCTCAAAGAAGGAGCCTACGATTATCTTACCAAACCGCTTGATTTTGACGAACTGAAGCTTACCATCGAACGGGCCATGGAACACAGCCGCCTAAAAGAGGAAAATCGCCACCTCCGGGAGAGTCTTGCCACTCAATTTAACAGTCAAAACCTGATCGGCCACAGTCCCGCCATGACGAGACTCATCGAAACCATGGTCCAGGTTGCGCCCTCTGAGGCAACGGTTTTGATAACCGGCGAGTCCGGAACAGGAAAAGAAATGATTGCAGGAGCCATCCATTTCAACAGCCTCCGGAAAAACGGCCCTTTCGTGAAAATCAATTGCGCTGCGATTACGGAAACACTTCTCGAATCAGAGCTTTTCGGCCATGAAAAAGGCGCCTTTACCGGCGCCGATAAACGCAAGGAGGGAAAATTTCGTCAGGCCGAAGGAGGGACTCTCTTCCTGGATGAAGTCAGCGAAACGTCCCCGGCCATGCAGGTCAAGTTATTACGCGTTTTGCAGGAAAGGGAAATCACCCGCGTGGGTGGGGATGATGTCATCAAAGTGGACGTGCGGGTTATCGCTGCCACCAACAAGGATCTGATGCGCGAAATTGAGGCAAGGCGTTTCCGTGATGATCTTTATTACCGCTTGAATGTGGTGACGCTCAACGTTCCGCCGCTGAGGGAACGGAGGGAAGATATACCGCTTATTGCCCGGCACTTTCTCACCTTGTTTGCTAAGAAGAATCACAAAAGCATCAAGGGATTCACCCCCCAGGCCATGGGTAGGCTCCTGAAATACAATTGGCCGGGTAACGTCCGGGAACTCATGAATGCCGTTGAAAGGGGGGTTGTGCTTTCGCGCTCGGAATACCTCGGTGAAGAGGAATTCGTCCTCGTTTTCCGGCAGCAGCCGCAAGAGGAAGAAATGCCGGTTCAGCAGATCGGAGCCTCAGAACCGTCTCTGGAATCTGTAGAAAAGGAAACGATTCTGAAGGCACTGGAAACGACCAGTGGAAATAAAAGCGAAGCAGCCAGACGGCTCGGCATCACCCGGCGGACACTGCACCTGAAACTGAAAAAGTACGGTATGATGTAAGAGTAAAGGTCTTGCCGGCGCCTAAATCAAACCAGCCACGAGGCTGCCTACCTCGCTTGTTGAATAACCCATCTGTCCAGCGGACATGCTTTTAATCTTCTCTGCTACAACCTTCATTACGGCTTTTTCCATGGCCGCCGCCGCATTATCTTCTCCCAATATCTCGAGCATCATCTGCCCGGCCATGATAGCGGCAAGCGGATTGACCACGTTTAGCCCCGTGTATTTGGGCGCTGAACCGCCTATGGGTTCAAACATGGAAACACCTTCCGGATTTATATTGCCGCCCGCGGCTATGCCCATGCCCCCCTGGATCATTGCTCCCAGGTCTGTGATGATGTCGCCAAACATGTTGTCCGTCACGATTACGTCGAACCATTCGGGATTCTTTACCATCCACATACAGGTCGCATCCACATGGGCGTATTCGGTCTTTATATCGGGATATTCTCTGGCCACTTCGTAGAATGTCCTATCCCAAAGATCGAAGGCATACGTCAGCACGTTAGTCTTGCCGCATAGCGTCAGCTTCTTTGCCTTGTTGCGTTTGCGGCAGTATTCAAAGGCGAACCTCACGCAGCGCTCCACTCCCTTGCGCGTGTTGATGGATTCCTGAGTCGCAATCTCGTCGGGCGTACCTTTCTTAAAAAACCCGCCCGCACCTGCATAAAGGCCTTCGCTGTTTTCCCTGACTACAACAAAATCTATATCCTCCGGTTTCTTGTCTTTCAGAGGCGTATCGACGCCGGCGTAAAGCTTGACGGGCCTCAGATTTATATATTGATCCAGGCTGAAGCGAAGCTTAAGAAGTATCCCCTTCTCCAGGATGCCCGCTTTTATATCGGGATGTCCGATGGCGCCCAGATAGATTGCATCGAATTTCCTCAGTTCTTCAAAGGTTTCATCGCTCAATACCTCACCTGTGCGCTTATATCGCTCGCCGCCCAAATCATATCGGGACAGGTCCAGTTTGAAACCATACTTTGCGGACGCAGCCTTGAGGACCTTCAATCCTTCTGCGATTACCTCGGGTCCTGTTCCATCACCCGGAACAACGGCGACTCTGTATGACTTTCCCATTGTTTTGTCCTCCCGTGCGGATAGTTTTTATAGCCCCAACTGGTCACTGATTTCTTTCATTGACTGAAGACAAATCTCGGCAAATTCATCCAATGGAATGCCGAGTTTTTCACATTCCATGATCGTATCCCGACTGACGGATGCCGCAAAAGCCTTTTCCTTCATTCTCTTGGTAACCGATTTTGCCTTCACACTTGCCAGTTTTTTATCGGGATAAACGAGGGCCGTAGCGGCGATCATGCCGGTGATGGTCTCGCCTGCAGCCAGGGCGTGATGGAATACTGTACTCCTCTTCATACCCCAGGCATCTTCATTGTGCATCTTAATGGCATCAATAATCTCAGGATCGACACCTATCCCATCGAGGATCTTAGCGGTTTCATGCGTATGGACTGTCAGATTGCCGTCAATCAGCTCCAAATCCAGATCATGGAGCAGTCCTGCAATTCCCCATTTCTCCTCGTTTTTCCCCAACCGGCGTGCCAATGCCCTCATGACAGCCTCTGTGGCGTAGCAATGATATAACATCCTCTCATTCTTGATGTATTGAGAGAGCAATGCAAGCGCATCTTCTTTTGTAATCATGGATCATCTCCTGACAAACCTTCTAAAATAAAACATTGAATAAATTACTAACACATCCGGTTAGCAGTTACAATTTGTTTCATCTCAAATGTGCGGCAGCGGGGGGATGAAAATGTGCTTGTCAAGTTAATGATTTATTGTTACAAAAAACAAAAATATTAGAAGGATGGACGATCATGGGAGAGGGCATTTCGGATTATACGAAATTTACTGTCGATCTGCGCAGACATATGTGGAAGGCGAGTGTGGAAATGGAACTGCGCAGGCTCATATGGCAGATCGCAGTCATGGGGAAATACATATCCGCCAAAATTCATGAATCACACCGGAAGCTCGCCGGATTCAAGAATATTTATGGCGAAGAGCAACTGACTCTGGATAGAAGCGCCGACGAAATTCTTAAGAACCAACTCGAGTATTCGGGGTTTGTCCGGGAGTATGCCTCGGAGGAACGGGATTCAGTCATACAGATCGGAAAAGGTGATGAGAAATATTTTATTACCGCAGACCCGCTGGACGGTTCTTCTCTGGTGGATACCAATCTGTCCATAGGAACGATCATCGGCATTCATAAAGAGTCAATGTTTGCCGAAGGGAGAAGGACATTAGCGGCGGCCGTATATATCACATATGGCCCGCTGATTACGATGGTCTATTCTGCAGGAAAGGGAACCCATGAATTCGTATTGAATAGAGAAGGCGAATACGTCCTCTCTGAGGAAAACATTACCTTAAAGGAACGGGGAGACATATACAGCCTGGGAGGATTGAGAAAAGAATGGACCCCGGCGCACCTAAAGTACATAGAATTTCTGGAAGAGGAAGGTTATAAACTCCGTTACAGTGGAGGCTTTGTGCCGGATATAAATCAGGTGCTGATCAAAAGAGGAGGTATCTTCACATACCCTGCACTTAAGAAAAGCCCGAGCGGGAAATTGCGACTTCTCTTTGAGCTTCAACCCATGGCATTCATCATCGAACAGGCCGGCGGCATGGCCACAGACGGCAAACAGGATATACTGTCCATCAAGGTGGAAGACCTGGATCAACGTTGCCCGATCTACATCGGGAGCCGTTTCGAGGTGGAAAAGGCAAAGGAATTTCTTGCTAATGGCTGATGGGGAGGGCAAGAGCTATGGCAACGACCTATGAAACTGTGGATCAATTGAAAAAAGGTTTCGAAGGGATTCTGAAAATTTCGGACGGTGATGTCAAGGTGCTGGATAAGAAGAAGCTCCGGAGTTCACTCATTGACCATCTTATACTTACGGCCGTATTCAGCAGCGACGAGGAGACCAGAAAAGCAGCAAGGTGGTTGATTCGAAGGACCGGAGCGGCCATGGGTATTCTTTCCACATCGATCCACCCTCTTTATGAGGCAATGGGGCGTAAGGAGGTATCTGGCTTTACAGTGCCGGCCATCAATATCCGGGCCCTCACTTACGATGTTGCCCAGTCTGTCATGCGCGCTGCCATGAAGAACAATGTCGGCCCCGTGATCTTTGAAATTGCCCGTTCTGAAATTGACTACACCTCCCAGTGTCCTGAAGAGTATACCTGTGCGGTAACGGCTGCGGCAATCAAGGTGGGACACAGGGGACCCCTCTTTCTGCAGGGAGATCATTTCCAGGTAAGTGCGAAAAAATTTGCATCCGATCCGTCTCAGGAAGTGCAGGCAGTTAAAGACCTGATCTGGGAAGCCATCGAGGCGGGGTTCTACAATATCGATATCGATACGTCAACGCTTGTGGATCTATCAAAACCGACAGTGGAAGAGCAGCAGGAAACGAATTACTCTCTTGCGGCAGAGCTGACTACCATGATCCGGGATCTGGAACCGGCCGGCATGACCATTTCTGTGGGTGGTGAAATAGGGGAAGTTGGAGGAAAAAACAGCACCGTTGAAGAATTGCGGGCCTATATGGCGGGCTATCTGGATGACCTCAAGAAGAGTGGCGACGATATGATAGGCATCAGCAAGATCAGTGTACAGTCAGGTACCACCCATGGAGGCGTCCCTCTGCCTGATGGGACTATCGCTAAAGTCAAGCTGGACTTCAATACCCTGGAAAAATTATCCGAGGTTGCGAGAGCTGAGTTTGGTCTTTCCGGTGCAGTTCAACACGGGGCATCGACTCTCCCCAATGAGGCCTTCGACAAATTTCCCAAAACGGGTACAGCCGAAATCCATCTGGCCACGGGATTTCAAAATATGATTTACGAAAGCAAACACTTCCCGCAAGCTCTCAGGGACCAGATATATCAATACATAAAAAATAAAATGATAAGTGAAAAGAAAGACACGGATACGGAAGAGCAGTTTATATATAAGACACGAAAGAAAGGGTTTGGTCCTTTTAAGAAGGAACTCTGGAATCTCCCGAAAGAGGCGCTGCATGCCATAGGTTACGAGTTGGAAAACCAGTTTTCCTTTTTGTTCGAAAAGCTGAACGTCAAGAATACCTCTAATATTGTCACCAAATATATAAAACCTGTAGACGTCCCCTTAAAAATGCCTGAAGCCCTCAGGGCATAAGAGAACCCGTGACACTTTTTACTAAAACCAATTTCAGCTTTTTTCTCCCTCTGGGGAAACCCTATGAGTTAATCTAAAATATCCATTGACATGATACCTATCTTTTTCCGTCCGCGGCTGAGCCGCTTCAACCTTACTCCTTCAGTTTCTTAGCCACAGAGAGGACGGTATCGGCATAGATCTTACTGTGGTTGTAAGCGAGGATGACGCGGTACTGCCTTTGAGCGCTCATGTCACAGCGCCAACCGTGAGAGCGAAGGTAATTTGCCATACTGTAAAGTGCATCCTGCTCCGAAAAGAGGTTGACGTGACCGTCTCTATCGGCATCGACTCCATAAACGGAGATCTTAGTCGGCATAAACTGACAGATCCCGATTGCACCATAGAGTGAACCCGGGATACTCAGAGGGTCGATACCATTATCCGAGGCATATTTAATCAAGGCCTTGAGTTCTTCGTAAGCCCAATCAGCCTTCTGGCGGCAGCGCTTCCTTGCAAATTCCTCATTCCTCCGGGTAAGCAGATCAGGCGCAAGATAGGGACGGATAGTCTCCAGATCGTAGCTCAAAGCCATACTTGCCAGCGTATTGAAGGCCCCCCGATCACCCAGATGCTGGCCGAGCGCGGTTTCTACGAGCAGTATTGATACGACAATCTCTTTGGGAACACAGTAGTTCTCCGTTATTCCCTGCAGGGTCTCTCTGTTTCTCTGTAAATAGGATTGCGCCTCGGCAATGACTTCCGGTTTTAAGAAGCGGGCGTACGCAGCCTTGACTTTGCGGGCAGAAACAGCATCATGTTTCTTGTACCGATTGTTTATGAGTTCCTTTAGCTTGCATGACATAGAGCTGGGATCAAAGTTTACACCCGGGCGGTCAAATATTTTTCTTATGCCCTGCTCGTCGAACTTATCGGCTACGAGGCGCTCAATGAGCGGCGTCCAGTCTGCGTATGCCCATGAGGGAGAAATGATCAGGGACATGGAAAAAATAGACGCCAGAGCCAAGGAGATTAGGTAACAAGTTATGTGAGACCTCTTTAAATCCATTTCATGAACCTCTATCCTTCTTATTTGTTCGGTATTCTGGTAAAAATATTAAAGGCATTTTTTTCCAAAACCTTCTCCAGATGTTTCTCAGGGACAATTCTCGTTACAAAATCAAGATACGCAGCCATGGGCGCCAGCGGCCAGTTCGTAAACCGGCCAGCGAATAATCGCAACCCGATTCCGTAAGAGCGGCTTCCTGGGAGCGGGCAATCCTGGAGAAATGGATGTGCGCATCAATTATGACCATTGTGTGAAACCATGGAAAAAACGCAAGATAGAGTAACGTCCTCTCGGTGAAGCAACATAGGGGAAATATGCTTGCGTGTCAAGTAAAGAGGCATCAAGCATATTGCATGATGGCTGATCATCCATGGTGAGAGATATATCAGGTTGTGCTGGCTTATCAGGCCACGTCTTTCGGATATTCTCAATTTTTTGTCTTGACAATAGGGAGAACCTTAAACTACTAAATTGAAGGTCTCCGCAGCAAGCTGCGGAGAATCTTCTTCTTAAGGAACAGTAGTTCGGCATTCGCTCGCTACCGAATTCAATCCGAAACAGGAAAGTATCTGATAGCTTATGGATTGGACTAAAAATAAAAAAATTATTTTTTTCTTTCTGCCATTCATTATTTATTTAGCCCTCCTTGCGGTTGTGCCCTTGATGGAGCCGGATGAGGGGCGTTACAGCGCTATCCCCAGTGAAATGAATCATTCCGGAGATTACGTGACACCGCACTTAAAGGGAACCGTCTACCTCGAAAAGCCGCCTTTGTGCTACTGGGCGACGGCCCTGTCATTTAAGATCTTCGGGGAGAACGAATTCTCATCAAGACTGTTTTCAGCGCTTTGCGCGTGGGGGTGTATCCTCCTCGTTTATAGAATGGGCACTTTTTTTCACGGCGAAAAAACGGGGTTTTATGCGGCTGCGGTTTTGACGACGTCCTTATTTCATTTTGCCATCGGACGGCTTAATATCCTGGATATGCCGCTGGCATTCTTTGTCTCTGTTGCTATATGGTTTGGCTACAGATACTTTTCAGATGGCGGGTACGGAAAGAAAAGGCTCTATCTCTTTTATCTTTTCTGTGCCCTAGCCTTTCTTACAAAAGGTTTGATCGGGATAGTCTTTCCTTCTGCCATCGTCATAATGTGGCTCTTATTGGCCGGAAGGTGGCGTGAGATATTACGATTGTTCTCACCGGCAGGCATCATAATTTTTTTGGCTGTCGCCGGACCCTGGTTATTTCTTGTGCAAAGAGCAAATAAAGACTTCCTGTGGTTTTTTTTCGTACAGGAACATTTCCTCAGATATACAACAACCATGCACTCGAGAAACGAGACTGTCTTTTTTTACGTTCCCATCATCATCGTGGGTACAATGCCCTGGTGTCCTTTTCTCTTCAAGGCCGTTAAAGAAGGCGGGGTTAAATTAGGCTCTCTCTTTGCCTCAAGGGAAAAATTATTTTTGCTTACGTGGACGGGCTTCATATTTCTCTTCTTTTCAGTGTCTTCGTCCAAACTCATCCCCTATATCGCCCCTGCCTTCCTGCCCATCGCGGTTTTTATGGGTCATATTTTTAGATCATATGATGACCGGGGTGATAATTTCGATCACGGCAAAGGCGCAGGAATTCTGCACCGTCTGCCCGTGATCCTGCAATCTCTCCTGTTCATCGCCGTGCTTCTCGCACCGCCGTTCCTTAAGAACCACGGGATACCTTTCCATGCGTGGTGGCCGTGGGTGATCTTCCCTATCTTGACGCAAATAGCGATCACATTTCTGCCTGAGATCATCGGAAGAAAATGGCGGAGCGGCTGGTTTGTAACTATTTATGTGCTCTCGTTTCTTTTTATGAGTTCCCTGATATTCCCTATGTCCCAATTCTTGACGCCATATAAGTCGGCATATCCCATCGCCAGGATCATAAAAGACTACGTTCCCGCCAATCAGGAACTCTATCAGTACGGGATGTCGCTTTACGGTATAGATTTTTATAGCAAGAGGAGAACACCCGTAGTTGATGATATTGGCGAATTGAGACCGGGAGTGGAGAAGCTGTCTCTACAAGACAAGAATCGTTATTTTCTCACTTCTGACATATTTTTTAGTCTTTATCATGAAAAGAAGAATATCTATTGCGTGACGGAGCGCGAAAATGTGGAGAAACTGAAAAAAAAGACAGCCTTTTCGCGTGTTCTGTGGGATAATGGCTATTATAGCCTCCTGCATCTTAAAGATGAGTGACTGATTGGATATGAAAGTCAGAAAAGATTTCTTGCCCCTGTCAAGACCCTCCATTGGCGAGAGAGAGATTGAAGGCGTTGTTGCTTGCCTGAAATCCGGATGGATCACCACCGGACCCGTATGTAAGGCGTTTGAGGATAAATTCTGCGAATTGACGGGGGCGTCCCATGCAGTAGCCCTGACTTCCGCCACAGCCGGCATGCATCTTGTACTTCTTGCCCTGGGAATCGGGGAAGGAGATGAGATCGTCACACCGTCCATGACCTTTGCCTCCACCGTAAATATGATTGTCATGCTGAAGGCGAGGCCTGTTTTCGTGGATATCAATTACGATACACTGAACGTCAATGCGGATCTTATAGAGAAAAGAATCAGTCGTAAAACAAAGGCCATTATTCCGGTCCATTTTGCGGGCGCTCCCGCCGATATGGACAGGATTCTGAAAATCGCAAAGCGACACAATCTCCTGGTTATTGAAGATGCAGCCCATGCAGTCGGCACCTATTATAAAGGTGTTCATGCAGGAGGGTTCCGCCACATAGCTATCTTTTCCTTTCATCCCATAAAGAACATAACCACGGGTGAAGGTGGGATGATTACACACACTGACGATGCGTTGGAAGCCAAATTGAGACTTTTGAGATTTCACGGTATTGAGAGAGACGCATGGAAACGTTACGGAAAAGGAGGAAACCCCAAGTACGATATTAGTCTGCCGGGGTTTAAATATAATCTCCCCGATATGCAGGCAGCCTTGGGGCTTGCGCAACTCGCGAGGCTGGACGAGATCAATCATAGAAGGGCCGAGCTGGCGAGGCTCTATATGAAAGGGCTAAAAGATTTAAAGGGCCTTGAATTGCCCGGAGTGCCCGAGTACCCCCATGAACATTCTTGGCACCTGTTCATCATAAAGATTCTGTCCATGGATCGGAGTCTCTTTATGGAAAAATTATCCGAGTATAATGTTGGCTACGGTCTTCATTTTCCGGCGTGCCACCGCTTGAGTTATATCAAGAGGCAGTTTGCAACAGGAAAAGGAATGCTCCCTGAAACAGAGCGGGCAGCGGAAAGAATAATTTCTCTGCCGCTGTTTCCAGACATGTCGAATGATGATATATCCTATGTTTGTGAAGCCACAAGAGAGATATTGAAAAGTTAGAAGCTTTGTAAAGGTGTTTTGCTCGTGCATAAGCGAGCGAATGATCTGTAACAATGAGGACAATCCCATGAGTTCACTGCCGATGATTTCCCTGGTCATTCCTGTCTACAATGAAGAGGAGAACCTGCATATCCTCATGGAGCGCATCCGGCCGGTCATGCAAGGCATGGGCAGGCCGTATGAGATAATTTTTGTTGATGATGGCAGCCGCGACAGTTCCCTCTCCATATTGAAAGGTTTTGCCAATGAACGTGAGGTGAAGGTTGTAGAGCTTGTCAGAAATTATGGACAGCACGCGGCGATCCTTGCCGGTTTCTCTGCAGTGACAGGCGATATCATAATCACTTTGGATGCGGATCTCCAGAATCCCCCTGAAGAGATACCAAAGCTTGTAAAAGAGATGGAAGCGGGCAGCTATGATGTGGTGGGCACAATAAGAAAAGGGCGCAAGGATTCCATGTTCAGGATCATACCGTCAAAGATTATCAACATAATTGCCAGAAGGATTACGAAGGTCAGGATGACCGACTGGGGCTGCATGCTCCGGGCCTACCGGCGCCCCGTAGTCGATCGCATGATCGCCTGCCACGAACACGCAACGTTTATACCGGCATTGGCGACATTTTTTGGCAAGCGTGTGACGGAAATTGAGGTTGCCCACGACGAGAGGGCCGGTGGAACATCTAACTATCCTCTGCGAAAGCTCATCAATCTTCAGTTTGACCTTGTGTCGTCATTCTCTGATCTGCCCATGAAGCTCCTCATGTACGGGGGCGTATGGATGGCTCTTGGTGGCGTATGCTTCGGTATATTTCTTGCCGTTGCCAGACTTTTGTATGGCGCCCTGTGGGCTGCTGAGGGTGTATTTACATTATTTGCCATTCTGTTTGTTTTTGTGGGCCTGCAGTTTTTTGCCTTCGGCATAGTAGGGGAATACATTGGACGGATTTATAGAGAAGTGAGAAAAAGGCCGGAGTATGTTATTGAAAAGGTCCACTCGTCGGAGAGTGCAAGGCAGACGCAATGAGGGCCGTTGCATTCGCATACCACAACATGGGTATTTGCGGGCTCGAAGCCCTGAAGAAAGCCGGTTTTAATATAGCGGCGATTTTTTCCCATGAAGACGACCCCGGGGAAAATTGCTGGTTCGATTCCGTTGTTGAATGGGCAAATAAAAACCATATCGAGGTATTCTGTCCCCCTGATGTCAATACGCCCGATTGGAAAGAGAAAGTTTCACGTCTCGCTCCGGAGGTGATCTTTTCCTTCTACTTTCGGCATATGCTGAGTCCGGACATCTTGAACATACCGGCGTCAGGCGCGTATAATCTCCATGGCTCGCTTCTGCCCGCTTACCGGGGGAGAACCCCCGTAAATTGGGCCATCGTAAACGGAGAGAAACAGACCGGGGTCACACTCCATTATATGATAGGAAAACCGGACGCAGGTGACATTGTCGGGCAGAAGACTGTTGAGATAGATTTTGAAGACACCGCTAGGACCTTGTATGACAAGCTCTGCGGGGCAGCAAGAGAACTGCTTGCGGAAGTCTTGCCTCTCATCCGGGAAGGCATAGCCCCGCGGATTCCGCAGGAGCTGACGAAAGGGAGCTATTACAGCGGGCGGAGGCCGGAAGATGGACGCATTGACTGGAGCTTGCCGGCGATGAGGATCTATAATCTCATCCGGGCCGTAACGGAGCCGTATCCGGGTGCCTTTGGTTTTTTGCCCGGAGTCGGAAAAATATTGATCTGGTGGGCCCTTCCTGAAGGAGAGGGCAGGAATGACCATCCTCCCGGACGGATAGAGGTTGAAAAGAAGTATGTCTTTGTCAGAACGGGAGATGGCAGACTGAAGCTTATAGATATCGAGGTGGCGGGATCGAGAATAAAACACGATCTAATATTTGACTATTTTAAGAGCAAAGAAGGGTTAATCTTAACATGAAAATCTTAATTCTCGGGGTAAATGGATTTATCGGTCATCATTTGACCAATCGGATACTTGCTCAAACAGACTGGATCGTCTACGGCATGGACCTTGCCGATGATCGTCTCGGTGACGCCGTGGACAATCCTCGTTTCCATTTTCTTGAGGGTGATATAGCGATCAACAAGGAATGGATTGAGTATCACGTAAAAAAATGTGACGTCGTTTTGCCGCTTGTCGCCATTGCGACACCCAAACTATATGTTGAAGATCCCATCGGCGTATACAACCTGGACTTTGAGATGAATCTGGGCGTCATCAAACAATGTGTTAAGTATCATAAGCGTGTTGTATTCCCATCCACGTCCGAGGTTTATGGCGCCTGCACTGACAAGGAATTCAAAGAGGACGAGAGTTTCCTGGTTGTCGGGCCGATTCAAAAAGAGCGATGGATATACTCATGCTGCAAGCAGCTCCTGGATCGCGTGATCTATGCCTATGGCACCCGCGGTCATCTTGAATTCACGCTGTTTCGACCATTCAACTGGATTGGACCACGGCTGGATTCCTTGTACGTAGCCAAAGAAGGGAGTTCCAGAGTCGTCACACAATTCATTGCTGAACTACTTATGAAACGCCCGATAGCACTCGTTGACGGCGGCCATCAGAAGCGATGTTTTACCTATGTGGATGACGGCATCTCCGCGTTGATGAAAATTCTGGAAAACAAAAATGATATATGCAAAAGCGAGATTATCAACATTGGAAATCCGGACAATGAGTGTTCCGTGAAGGAATTGGCCAATATTTTGAAGAATCTCTTTGTGGCTCATCGGGACCACAGAAATGACAAGGTATACTCTGACATCGTTGAGGCATCCGCCGAATCTTACTATGGCAAAGGCTACCAGGATATCTATTTCAGGAAACCGAGCATTGAAAAAGCGCGAAAGCTGTTGGATTGGAAACCTGAGATAGGCTTGGAGGACGCACTGAGGATGACACTGGATTCTTTCTTGGAGGAGAACAGGGGTGCCGTCTGATGACAAAAATAAAAAAGTACTGGGCATAAAGATCGATGTTGATACCTATCATGGTATGAAAAATGGTGTGCCCCGTCTTCTTAACATCCTGGGAAACTATGACATCAAAAGTACCTTCTTCTTGAGCATAGGGCCTGATGCCTCAGGCAGAGCCATTCTTCAGCTCATAAAAAATCCCCGCTTCCTGAAAAAGATGGTCAGGACTAATGCCGTTGGTCTCTATGGATTAAGGACAGCCCTTTACGGGACCCTGCTTCCTTCGCCGATGATCGCCCTTTCGTTTCCGGAAATCGTCCAAGAGATTTTGTCTCAAGGCCATGAGGTGCAATTTCATGCATGGGATCACAGACGCTGGCAGGACGAGGTGCACACGAGATCGACGCAGTGGATACGGGATTGGTTCGAAAAAGGTATCCGTGGTTTTGCGGAGCTGACGGGGCAACCGCCTTCCGCATTCGGGGCGCCTGCCTGGGCTATCGAC
>Ga0208494_1000158_pt1 | contig 19777 bp, 20 predicted proteins | sample CryBogmetaGMA10M_FD_184544 | JGI IMG/M metagenome (GOLD analysis project Ga0208494, IMG submission 184544) | Freshwater microbial communities from Crystal Bog, Wisconsin, USA - MA10M (SPAdes) | ecosystem: Environmental > Aquatic > Freshwater > Lake | place: Crystal Bog, Wisconsin, USA...
GGAGTGGCGGATCCACTCTACGATCTTCGGGAGCCTGAGCTTTGCCCTCTTTCCGGTAATGATCTTCGGTATTGCGTTCATGGGCTCGTTTCTGTTGCCGCTGTTCCGTGCGGTGCTTCCCGGAGGCGATCTCGCTACCATCATCCATGCCCTGTTCCTCCTGCTCGGCATCATGGTTGGTGCATTTGGTCTGATCGGTCAGGAAGCGATGAACCGGCGGTTCGGGCAGGCGAGCCTGCTTGCGTACTCGGCGCGAAGCCTGCCCATCTCAGAGCGGGAGATCTTCTGCACATTTGTCGTAAAGGACACGGTCTATTACTTTATTCTCTGGGTACTGCCGTTTGTTTTCGGTTTTGCCATTGCCACACCTTTTATTGGCATCCCACTGGTATTGCCTGCACTCCTGCTTCTTACTCTCACGCTGGCATTTTTAACCGGGCTCTCCACAGTATTTTTCCTCTCGACCGTGTACGCCCGTTCAAAACCGGCACTCTGCCTGATCGCTGTCTGTATCTTCATTACATTGGCGGCATTCTATACCTTCGCTGGTATCAATATCGCCCTCTTCTTCCCACCGCTCATGCTGTTTTATGCCTTCTCATGGGGAATGTTTATCCTCACTTGTGTGGTAATTCTTGCCCTGTCAGCGGTCGCGATCCTCCTCTTTACGTCAGAATATGCGGACACCACAAAGCGGTTTAAAAACGCGATTGGTCCGCTCACGCAGCAACTGGCGTTTTTTCCGTATCCCCCACTTGCCGCAAAGGACTTAATTGACCTGCGCCGGAGCGGGAGTCTCATCGGACAGACGATCTTTTCGTTTCTCATTCCACTCGGGCTTCTCTGGTTCCTGATGACGGTGCTCTCCCGGTTCCTTCCACTGGGTGGCACCCTTCTTCTCTTTGCGATCCTCACCGGTGTCATCGCCTCGACCATGTACACCTGGCTCACGGCGTTCGATAACTACAGTTCGTATACCTGCCTTCCCATCAGCGTTCCGACACTATTAAAGAGCAAGATGTGCAGTTTTACTGCAATGCAGCTGATTCCTGCCACATTTATCATTGTGGTTTGTATTCTCTCGGGAGGATTTGCATATCTCATCCCCGCTCTTGTGCTCTGCCTTTCGGTCTCGTTCTTCTCCCTTGCGGTGACGGTCTGGCTCACCGGTCTTTCCCCAAGTGTGCTCGTCTATGATGCAAAAGTCCTGCTCATCTATTTCTTTGTGCTCGGAATCGCGTTGATTGTGATGATCGCACTGGCGTTTCTCAACCCGTATTATGCACTTGCATCCATTCTGCTCTTCCTGCCAGGATGGCTTTTTGTCCGGCATAGCTATGTGAAATGGGACGCACTCGATCAGCCGACATTTTAGGAGAAAACCATGGAACATCCAGACAAGATTGTGGTAATATTCTGTACTATACCTGCTGCGGAATCAGAAGCCATGTCCCGGGCACTGGTCGGTCAACGGCTCGTTGCCTGCGTGAATGTGCTGCCGGTGCGGTCGTATTACCGGTGGAACGGGGAATTCTGTGCTGATGAAGAACACCTGCTCATAATAAAGACCCCACAGGAGAAATCCGGTGACGTGATCGCGGCAATCAAAGCCCTGCACAGCTACGAGATTCCGGAAATTATTGTCCTTCCGGTCATCGCCGGGCATGCACCCTACCTCGAATGGGTCGTGCAGGAAACGCGGGATGATCCTTAATTGCCGTGGTATCCAGGTAAAGGATGGCAGAGCCGCGGTAATTGACGACAGTATCGTGATCGAAGACCGGTTCCGGATCCTCCTCAATAACCGTCCGGTCACGGATATGATCGCGAGTCGTGACCAGCTCAGGGAACTTGGCGCCGGTTTTGTCATCACTGAAGGACTTGCGCGGTGCGTCGATAAGGTGAAACTTGATGGCGACAGAATTTTAGTGTATTCTGATATCGGTTGTGATGTGCCGACAAGAAAAAAGGAGATCGGTTCTTCCGGGGCGACAAGTATCCTGCAGGAACCTGTTCTGGTCTCTTCAGATCTCCGTATCAGGATAGAAGATGTTTATTCCTGTACCCGTGAGATCGAGACAGAATTATGGCGCAAAACTGGTGCTGTGCATTGTTCGGTGCTCTTTTCAGATGGAAGATGTATTGTGAAAAGCAGTGATGTGGGAAGGCACAACACCGTGGATAAAGTGGTGGGGCACGCGGTCCTGAACGGGATCGATCTCTCACGGTGCGTTCTCGGCTGTACCGGAAGGCAGCCTGCCGGTATGGTAAAGAAATATGCACATGCAGGGATACCTGTAGTAATCTCCCGTGCAGCCTCGACGGATAAGGGAATTGCGACTGCAGAGGCAGCGGGTATCACGCTTGTCTGCTTCTCCCGCGGCGAACGGTTCACCATCTACACGCACCCGGAGCGCATACTGGGCGCAGGACAGTTCTCTGCCTGTTGAGTATGCCAATGCACAAGGTTATTGTCTGTGGCTGGTGAATGAATTTATACCAAAAAGAGGGACCGATTATTTTGTCTGGCGATACTGCAGTTAAACCGGCAACAGCACTTTTGGTACTGGGGTGTCCCCAGGTACCGGTGCAGACGAGTATTGCACTGTACCTGATCTTCCGGTTAAAAAAAGCCGGAATCGTTCCAGTGGTTGCCGGCAACAAGGCAGCAAATACGCTCCTTGTCATAGCTGACCCGGACCGGCATTACCTTGGCGAAGTGATGGATCTTGACCGGGCAGTTGCACAAATCTCCGAGAAAAAGCGGGACTTTGACCGGTGTTTTGTTTTCATCCACAACGACGCCGGTATCAGTTATGCAGCAACGATGGGTGCAATCTCAAAGGCGAAACTGTTTACTTTAATTTATGGTGAACACGAGGAAGATCTGGTAAAACAGGTTGACTTTCCCTGCACAACGATTGCAGCAAAAGCGGTGCATAACCCCCTGCCCTTAAAAAAAGCGATCGATGAGGTGGCACCATGGGCTGCGTAGAGTCGATGAATTACGAGATCCTCATGCGAGACGGGTCATTCAAGGAATGCCGGGATTACATCAAAGGACATTTTAAGGAATATCTCGAAGTCGTGCCGGGTTTTAAAGTCTTTGACATTCATCTTATCGGGATTCCCCCCATCGCGATTGGTCTCGAGAATGATTTTATCGTATTCCCGTACACAAAACCCTGCCATGGCACGTTCCTTTTAAGGGTTGAGGATACTGCAGAGGCAGCACGGTTAAGGGCGACGAAAAAAACCAAATGAGCCCGGGAATTCTTACGGGATTTCGGATTCTGGTCTGACCAACACGGGTTTAGCGCAAAAACCAAAAAGATACCGGGTTTTTAAATAAATCCGTAGTGGATTATCCGGGTATTTTACACAGGGCTTTCCTGTTCATCGGGTAATCCCCTGAGTTTTGGGATAGGGAAAATTGGTTGTTTTTCAGGGAATATATATAGTATTTGGAGATAAAGTACAGATAGATAGTGCAGGGATGGTATGGCGGGCAAAGGAAAAATACTCCTGATGGATGATGAACAGATCATCCTTGATGTTACACACGAAGTGCTGACATTCCTCGGGTATGACGTTCTCTTTGCAAAGGAAGGTGCCGCAGCGATTGAGTTGTATAAACGGGAAAAAACTGCAGGGCAGCCGTTTGACCTTGTCATCCTCGACCTCACAATTCCTGAAGGAATGAATGGACGGGATACGATGGAAAAACTCCGCGCTTATGATCCGAAGGTCAAGGCAATTGTCTCCAGCGGGTACTCAAACGACCCGGTAATGCAGAATTTCGCATCGTACGGTTTTTCCGGGCGTCTCAGCAAACCCTACCGGATCAATGAGATAAAGCGTATACTCGATGAGATGGTGAAAAAGAATTAGGGGGAGTTCCGCGATCAGCTGGTTACTTCTCCGTGGAATCGTTTTAGCAATCTATTCCAATATCTCTTCTGCCGCCGGGTAGTCCTTGTGTAAACATCCATAATGCACACGCATGACCCGGATTGACAAAACAAAAGTGCTGCCAGCCGCACTTTTAAAAGTAAAAACGCTCATCGGCTTTTCGTGTGGGTAAGATATGTTATAAAATTTCGTTCTTGATGTGTCCCACCCCTGATGGGGTCGCTCGGCCGCCTCGTCGGGGCCTCGCTGGGGCCTCGCTGGGCAAGGCAGTTTTTGCGAATCACGCTCATAAAAACTGCACCCGAGCCGCCGCGGGGGCGAAGTCCCCAATCTACATGATGCTTCTGCAATGAATTTACCCACTCAAACTGCTGAATAGCCAGTAAATTCCTGTGCAGGGTATCCCAAGCTATATTACGTCCCCGCAAGCATCTGAAAATGCGGGGGAATCGCATTGAAAGAATTATCCGTACTTATTGGCGGCAAAGCGGGAGACGGGATCACCAATGCTGGTGCACTGATCGCCCAGATCCTCAACCATTCCGGCTATTATGTGTACATGTATACCGAGTACCCATCCCTGATCCGGGGCGGGCATAACTTCGCAATAGTCCGTGCCGCAGAGAGTCAGGTCTCTGTACACCGGAACCGGGTTGATTTTCTTCTCGCGCTGGATCAAAAAACCATTGACCTGCACCGGGATATATGCCCGGAATGCATGGTGATTGTCAATGCCGATCTCGTTAAACCAGTCCCAAACGGGCAGGGAATCTCCATAAACGCAATTCTGACTGCCGAGACTGCACCTGCTATCATGGGGAACTCGGCGATGATTGGTGCATTTACAAAAGCCGGGGGGGTTTTATGGGAAACTGTCGAGGAGATATTCCACTCACACATGACTAAAGGAGTTGAACAAAATCTCCGGGTTGCGCGGCGGGCGTATGACAACGTACAGACGGTGCGTACCATTGAGCCGCTTCACCGTCCCGCTCTCCCGCTCATAACCGGAAACGAGGCGATCGGTCTCGGGCTTGTAAAAGCCGGGTTGTCTGCCTATGTCTCCTATCCGATGACCCCTTCATCCGGCATCCTCCATTTCCTTGCTGAGAATGCTGATCGTTTCGGTCTTTCTGTGATCCACCCGGAGAACGAGATTGCCGTGATCCTCATGGCGCTCGGGTTCTCGTACGCGGGACGCCGGGTGGCAGTCGGGACGTCCGGAGGCGGGTTCTGCCTGATGACCGAAGGGCTCTCGCTTGCCGGGATGGCAGAACTTCCCCTTGTCATTGTAGTCTCACAACGGACCGGTCCTTCAACCGGTCTCCCAACCTATACCGGGCAGTCTGATCTCCGGTTCGTGCTCCATGCAGGGCAGGGCGAGTTTCCCCGCCTGGTCGTCGCACCTGCTGACGCAACTGAGGCGTATTACTGGTCGGCAGTCGCGATGAACCTTGCATGGAAATACCAAATCCCGGCGTTTGTCCTTTCCGATAAAACACTCTCTGAAGGGATGTACAGTTTCGATCCGGAAAAGACCGGTGTTGTGGTTGCAGAGGAAACGCAAAACTGGGATAAACGCCCCCCTTACCACCGCTACCGGGATATACCCACGGGGATCTCTCCGCTGGCGTTCCCCGGTGAAAAGGATGCCATCGTGAAGGTGAACAGTTATGTGCATGATGAGTCGGGAATCACGACCGAGAGTGCGGAGATGGTCACCCTGATGACAAAAAAACGCCTGCGCAAATGGGCAGGGCTTAGCGATGAACTCAACCGTTATCCTGCGGTAAATGTCCGGGGTGCGGCTGGTGCATCGACAGCACTCCTGTGCTGGGGGTCAGTCCGGGGTGCCTGCGAGGAGGTGGCATACACTCTGGATTTGCGGGTAGTGCAGCCATTGGTGCTTTCTCCGTTCCCTTCCGCACAACTCATAAAAGCATGTACTGGAGCCACGCGGGTGATTGCGATCGAAGAGAATGCAACAAGCCAACTGGCAGCCCTCGCCCGGGAGCACGGGACTCGTGTGGATGAAACGATCACAAAATACGATGGGCGACCGTTCACACCCGATGAACTGCTGACAAGGGTTCTTGAGGTGATGGCGAAATGATACGCTCCCTGATTACTGAAGCACAGAATACCTGGTGCCCGGGCTGCGGGAATTTTAGTATTCAGCACACGCTCAAGGCAGTGCTTGATGGCATGGAGAAGTCAGGGAAGTCACTGGATGATGTGGTGCTGGTCTCGGGCATTGGCTGCCATGCAAAAATTGCCGACTACCTGAATATTAACAGTTTCTATGCGCTGCACGGGCGTACAATTCCGGTGGCGACCGGTATCAAGCTCGCAAACCCGCGACTTACAGTGATCTGCTGTGCGGGTGATGGCGATGCCTATGCCGAAGGGCTCGACCACCTGATCTTTGCGGCAAAGCGCAACATCGACATCACTCTCATCGTCCACAACAACCGGGTATACGGGCTCACTACCGGGCAGTATACGCCCACCTCGCCGCTGGGTTTTACCGGAAAATCCACACCAAAAGGGACGATCGAGTACCCGTTCAACCCGGTTGAACTGATGCTTGCCTCCGGCGCGACGTATGTTGCCCGCGGGTATACGAAAAAGTTATCACTCCTGCAACAGGTGATCCGTGAGGGTATCGCGCACAAGGGTTTTGCCTATATCGATGTGCTCCAGATCTGTGCGACGTTCTTTAACATGACCGACCAGTACAACGCCAAAGTGTATGAACTGGCAGGGTACGATCCCTCCAGTTTTGAAGCGGCATGTGAAAAAGCACGGGAATGGGACTACAATCGCGACGCACCGATCGCGCTCGGCACGTTGTACAGGCGCCAGCTTCCGACATTTGACGAACGGTTCCCGGTTCATGCAATGACACAGGAAGACCGTGAACGCGGCATTAGTGAAGTGCTCGGGACGCGCAGGTAAGAGAGCACTACCGGTTTTTACCGGGTCGTCATCGCCTCCCGGTAGACCGTTGGTGCAGGATATCCCGGCGTGATTTTTACACAGGAACGTACCCGGGGCACATGAGCGCTAACATATGAATTGAACCGTTTTGTCGTAGGATTTTTGATCTTCACCAGAAAAAATAGAGATCATACGGGATGCCGGATGCTCAATCTGCCCTCACATTCCCTGCGTTCCATGAGGCATCTTGGGATCTGGTCAGGAAAATGGGTCTTCGAGAGCCAGTTTGAGCAGTTTATTTGGACTTAGGAATATGACATCCTCACAGCTGAAGGCTTCAGGGTCAAATTCTTCGCCACACCAGTCAGCCATCGCTTTATGCTCTTTGTGCCTGGGGTTTTTCATAATAGTGACGAACTCTTTAAATCCAGACACTCCTCCGACGTCTTCTGGGGGGGAGTTCCGCTTTCCCCCGGTGCAGCACGGGTAATTCTTTTGGGGATCCCGGGGCAGGATTTTTTCGAGAACGACGGAATGTTCCCAGTTATCCCCGAAATCATACGTATATACCGCCCGTTTGTTGGTCATCGAGAAGTAGGGGGAGATCTTCGTCTTCCAGCCTTCCAGTACTTCACGACCGAATTCATCATCCGGAAAACCGATTGCATCCACTGTCCGGGTCTTTGGATTCGGGACGGAGAATTCATGGAGGTGATACCCCTCCCAGTCCATCACAGCCTGGATAGCTACATGGAGATCCCAGAACGTATAGGTTTCCGGAACCTGGATCCTCCGCCAGATCTGGGGAGAGATCCTATTCAAAGCAATCTTAAACTGGTATACCTGGTCATACGTTTTTTTCATTACTTTGACACCCTTTTGACTTCGTTTATCAGACTATTTCTCGGGATACTGTTAAACCATTCCATTTGCTCCCGGTTACGTGCGATTCCGGTGCCGGAAGTGTCCGGTTCTCGCGACCAGTAACATTTGTCGGGAATTTTTATCTTTTGAACAGCGTTTCATCCGATGGATATGGGTATCCGGAGCCACATGCTTTGGAGTGCGATCGATTTTTGATACTTGCCTGAAGGTGGGTGTGTTATGAATTTGGAATGAAAGTTGGCAAGCTGACTTTCATCTTGGCTTGTCTGAACTGGTTGGGGTCATCAGGATTTTTTTTATGTGGTTGATTCCGTCCTTTCAATTGAAATTTTGTGATTGATTTTGATTATGGCTTCATGCAAATCATTCGAAGTAACGATAATCGTATTGAGAATTTCATCCGGGAATTTGTCGTTATAGTGATTATCTATAATATCCCCGGATAGTGATCGTTTATATGCAAATATAGCGGCTTCTTTACATAATTCTACCAGATCAGCCCCGCTGAAACCGTCTGTTTGTTTTGCAATATCTTCAAAGTTAATATCCTCTGAAAGCGGCATATTGCGCGAGTGAATTTTTAAAATTTCAATTCTTGCAGACTCATCTGGCAGACAAATCTCTATCTCCCGGTCAAATCTCCCCCATCTCCTTAAAGCTGGGTCGATCAAATCAATTCTCCTTGCTGCACCAATGACAAAGACCTGCCCTTTCTCTTCGAGACTGTCCATCATGGATAACAGCTGGGCGATGACCCGGCGTTCGACCTCGCCACTCGCATCCTCGCTCCGTGATGCAATCGAGTCGAGTTCATCGATGAAGATGATCGAAGGAGCGTTCTCATGAGCCTTCTCGAAGACATCGCGGATCCTCTGCTCACTCTCACCGGTATTTTTCGAGATGATCCCGGGCCCGGTAATTGAGATGAAGTACACCCCGCTCTCGCTTGCCACCGCCTTTGCGATCAGCGTTTTGCCGGTGCCCGGCGGACCATACAACAGAACTCCCCGTGGGGGCGTAATCCCCAGTTTTAAGAAGAGCTCGGGATGGCGCACTGGCAGATCGATTATATCCCGGAGTTCCTGTATCTGGTCTTTAAGACCGCCAATATTTTCGTATAATTGCCGCTTGTCACGAGCGAATTCGTCTTCGGGTTTTTCCGGGAACTCAAGTAACGTATTCCCGGTGATGATGACGGCTTCTTCAGGTTCAATCTCCACGATCCGGAACGCGATTATCTGCGGCTCGATAAACGGCGGTCCCACGAGGATTGGTACAGAATCATCTTTTACGATGGGAAAATCGATCAGCCCGTTCATTATATACGGGTTATTTTCCATCGGTATTTTTTTTGGAAGGTCTTCTGGAGGGGCAATAATTACCCGTTTTGCTTCCACTACCTCGAAGATTTTTACGACATTTACCCTCTCGCCAAGGCTGACCCCGGCATTGAGCCGTGTGAAATTATCAAGGCATACTTTTTGTTGATCCCAATCCTCGACCCTCGCTCCCAGGACCTTTGCCACAGTCCGGCGTTTTCCCTCAATTGCAACTGTATCCCCGGGGGAAATCTGCAACAGGAGAAGGGTCTTTGGATCGATCCGTGCCTTTCCGCCACCCAGGTCCCCAGGATATGCGGAATCAACCCGAAGCTGAACAGAAGATACAGTGTCATCACCTGACGCAACTTCAGAAGTTTTTTCATCCAAATTACTTTCGTATAATGGAGATGTGTCACGAGCGGATTCGTCTTCGGGTTTTTCCGGGAACTCAAGTAACGTATTCCCGTTGATGATGACGGCTTCTTCAGGTTCAATCTCCACGATCCTGAACGTGACGATCTGCGAGTCGATAAACGGCGGTCCCAGCAGGATTGGTACAGAATCATCTTTTGCGATCGCGAAATCGATCAGCCCGTTCATTATATACGGGTTATTTTCCATCGGTATTTTTTTTAGAAGGTCTTCTGGAGGGGCAATAATTACCCGTTTTGCTTCCACTACATCGAAGATTTTTATGACATTTACCCTCTCGCCAAGGCTGACACCTGCATTGAGCCGGGTGAAAGTATCGAGTCGTACTTTTTGTTGATCCCAATCCTCGACCAGCGCCCCCAGGACCTTTGCCACAGTCCGGCGTTTCCCCTCAATTGCGACTATATCCCCGGGGAATATCTTCAACAGGTCAAGCGTCTTTGGATCGAACCGCGCCTTTCCGCCACCCGGGTCACCGGGGTAGGCGGAATCAACCCGAAGCTGAACAGATGATACAGGCTCATTACCTGCGGCAAGATTATCTGCGGCAAGATTATCTGTGGTAAGATTATCTGTGGTAAGATTATCAGCGGCTAGATTGTCAGCAGCTAGATTACCAGATGAAATTTCTGAAGTTGTTTCAGTAAAATTATCTTCAACTTTATGTTTTTTACCAAACCAGGACATTAAAAACAATCCTCTTTTTCTTATGATCATTAAAGTGTTCAATAATAAAGATATCAGCACATGCTATCTTGCATGGTTGAATCCATGCGAAAAATGACCATTTCAATCTTTGTTTTTATGGAGGGAGCGATCGAAGATGAAGCCCGGGTATCGATTATCCTACGGTTGGCAGATTTTTAGATTGAAAGGGAACATGCGCCCAATCCGGGCGTATTTCACTCTGTCCCTGCAAAGGTGCTTAAAATTGGAGAATCCGCGAACATCTTCACCCCGGGATTCCCCCGGGTAAAGGCAAACGAGATCTCTGCCCATGCCTTTTCGATCAGTCCGCGATAAAACGGGAGATCGAACGAATCTGCACACCACGCCGGCGCGACCTGGTATCTACGGGCATCGGTCACAACATACTGGATCTTCATTCCCGGTGCGATCTCAACGCCGTGTTTCTGGTACTCATGGACAGCCGCCCCCTCGATACACCTGTGTGCATAGGTGAGCCGGCTTATCCGGCGATTGATCACCATCATCTTCGGATCTGCAGCAGGAAGGCTCTTTATCGTCTCATAAAAAATTGTTTTTACCTCTTCTTTCACCATATCGAGCCCGGCGATATTCTTTGCTCTTGCCATAACCTCAAGCATCCGGCTCTGCATCGAGCGGACGAACTCCGGTGTATCGTGTCTGCGTGCCGCAATCCCCCGGACCTTCACGCTTCCATCAGTAAGCCTGCCGAAGTAACGAGTGTACGCTCCGAACCCGTCATTGAGTGGCTCAAACACAATCCAGTCGAAATGCTCAACTTCCAGGTGCAGACCGGTCTCGGCTTCGACCCGTACTTTCATGGATTCGACAGGTGGACCCGTAACCCATAAACAATCCACAATTCCGTGTATGACGGCGAACCCCATCTCTTCTGCGATATCCTTTGTTTGTAACAGAATTTCCCGGGACCGTCCCGTTATCTCTTCATGCACTTCAATCCTGCCGAACTTCGCATTCTTGTATCCCGTGTACCCGAAGCAGGTGACAAGCATCCATTTAAGGATCGTATCTATGCCCGCGAACCGGGGATCGGTCTTTTTTTTCCGTTTGGTATTGATGCGCAGTTCGAGAAGGGGACTAAGTGCGGCGGGAAGAAACCCTTGGCGTTCCGGGTGCTCAATGGTTTCGGGGGACAGGTTGGATTGCACGATGATTGCGGGATACATGGAGGTGAAATCGATCTCATCGACATTCTCGTATACCCCCGGTACCGGCTGGAACATCATCCCGCCCCGGTCCGCTGCCTGGAGCGTGGATACGTGACGGATCATCTCGGGGTCGCTCTTCCGGAACGGGACTGCGATTCCCTTTTTTACGGCTTCGTAGACTTCATAGCTGCTGATAAGGGTGCCGGGAGTGAACCGGGATGAAAGGTTCGGCGGGAGCCCCGAGAGTCGTGCAGCCATGAGCACGCCAGGAAGCCCGCCTTCTTTGTACACGAATGACTGTTCGGTATCGATCAGGATGCGCCCGTCCGGGATGAGGGCGGATTCTTTGTGCTCCATCCTCCCATAACTCCAGTACGAACGGGAGTCCATCCGGCGGTACTTCCCGTTCCGTGAGAAGGGCATGTCGAGACCGTGCTTCTGTGCCTGCTTCTGAATTTTGGGCATCCACGTATCGGCATCGGGCATGAGGATCACGTCCGGGTCGATGGACCTGACGAGCCGGAAGAGATCTGCGAGCACATCCCGATTCTGCCCGGTCAGCCGTTCCGTGCGCTCGTGGGTGACCTCGACATCAGTGCAGAGGGGGGAGAGTGCGGGGTTGTCGTTGATTTTAATCTCTGCAATGTTCAGAGCGTGCGAGAACTCCGGAGAAAATCGTGAATCGTTCTCGCCACTGCAGGGAAAGCACCCGTGTTCAGCCATGAATCGCTGGTCCCGGCGCACATCAACATTGAAGAGCATAACGTCAAATTTCGCCTGCTGCTCTATCGCTTCGGCAACATCCCTGCCTGCATATACCGAGTAACCCGGAAGGTCCCTGAAGATGGTACGGATGGTACACTTCTCTGCAGCGTATTGTTCCTCAAGGGCTTCGATCATTTCGTGGTGCGCATGCGGGTCAGGGAAGTGGATGAGAAAAGGGGGGTTATACTCGTGATGGACTTTTGTTACTGTCCCATCCTTTCCCCAGAGATCGACGCCGCCGTTCCGGTACGCAGAGTCAATGATCCACATCGTTTCCCGCCTGCGATTCGATCTGGTCCTCGCGTTTGAGCATCTCGACTAGCACTGAAAAGACCGCGGCTTCGAGCGGATCGTCACATGCAATAAACGCCTCGCTCGAATGCTGTTTTGCAAGTTCTGCCAGTTTCTCACCGTACTTACGGTCTTCCTTTTTAAGTGCCCGTGCGGACCGGGCCCAGCGGTCAGCAATGCTTTTCACACCGTGCCGGACGCTCTCAAAACTCCTTCCCATCACGATACCTCCAGCGTCCGCTGCGTATGAGGGAGCGTCCCGCCGCGACGGTGCGGATGCGAGCCGCGGTGCAATGCAGTGCCCGGTGTATCTTCTGCTGGTGCGATCTCGATGATGTGGTCAGCCTGGTGCATCAACGCAGAGAATGAGCGGTCGATGGATGGCGCATAGAGGATCACGAGTGATTCGCGACCGACCTCCTTTAGCAATCCCGCAACCTGTGGGAGCATCTTCTCGGCGCCATCAAAGAGCGTGGGATCGTGTTCCACGAGAACGACCGTGTGGCTCGCCTCTTTTAATATAGTGAAGAGCTGGTGCGCAGTGAATGATCTGCGAACTTCAAAGTTCTTTGATGTCCGGTTGATCGCGGTAAGGAGGCGCGAGTAGTTGCCGCTCACGTACAGGAACAGGAACCTCTGGAGATCCGCATTGCTGTTAAGTGCAAAGACCATCACCTTCTCGGGCGCGATCACCGCATTGAATGTTCCCGGATAAAGATTCATACCTTTGCGGAGTTCGATCAACATAGCATCAGATAACTCCTATCCTGTGGGGTATAAGGACGCGGCGTGCGCGGTGTGAAAGTGTTTTTCCGACGGTGTCCAACCCCATTTTTATTAAGATGGACCCTGGATTCATTGACCGGAAAAATCTACATGGTCCGGTTTTTCACCGACTCCGGGGGACAGTTTTGTTTCATATGAAAACGGACATGATGCTCGCGTGCCACAAGCATACAAGATAAAAATTCCAGACGGATTTTCATAGGAAATGGCTTCGCCATTTTCATGCCCGTATGTTTGCACTGTCGCCAGCTCATCGGCGGTTAGCATGAAAACGTACATGATGCTCGTCTGCCACAAGCATACAAGATAAAAATTCCAGACGGATTTTCATAGGAAGTCGGCAAGCCGACTTTCATTATGGCGTGCCTGAGCCGGCATGGGTTATCAGGGCTTTTTTAGAGTGTGCAGATTTGATGATGTCGAAACTGGAGAAGGGAACCTGATATAAAGGTTGGCATTAGTATTATGATTCAGGAAAAATCATAGAATAGAGGATGGCAGATAAAAAGTACGAATCATTGAAGATTGAGAATATTGTCGCATCCGGTGTCATCGCCGATTCCATTGATCTTGTTGAGTTGTCAAATAAGGTCAAGAACTGCGAACTCAATACGAAACGGTTCCCCGGCGCAGTATACCGTATTGAGGACCCCCGGATTGCGACCCTGATCTTTTCGACCGGAAAGATTGTGCTCACCGGTATCCGTAACAAAAAGGCACTTACGGATGGTCTTGCAATCGTCATGAAGTCGTTAAAAGAGGCAGGGATCAAAACCCACAAAGTGCCTAAAGTTGCGATAACTAATATGGTCTGTTCGTACGATATCGGCAAACAGATCAATCTCAACAAGGTAGTTGTTACGCTCAATGTTGAGAATATCGAGTATGAACCCGAACAGTTCCCCGGGCTTGTATACCGGATCAAAGATCCCAAGATCGTTGCACTTCTTTTCTCTTCAGGAAAGATCATTCTGACAGGTGGTAAGACCATTGAAGACATCAAGAAGGGTGTTGACGTCCTCGAACAGAAACTCGAAAGCATCCTGTAAAAAGAGAGAAACATTTTTTGGATCTTAAAAAACACCCATGAACGGCAGGTTCACATCGATAAACTCCTCGTAATCCACACACCGGTGCGGGGCGCACGTTCAACATCTGCAGATAAAACCGGTCTCGCATTCTGGCGCTGCCGGGTTCTGCCTGTCTCACAAGGGTGCTGCCAGAGTTGCACAGCCCGCCCCTGTTTGCACAGACTGTTTTTTTCACGCACAAAAATCTTATACACCCATGAACTGTACGATACATTATGATGGAAAAAACCGGGTGTGTAATTATTCTGGGGCTGATCCTTGTTCTGGGGGTATTTATTGCCGGGTGTTCGAGCGAGCCCGCGGCTACTCCCGTCACTACCATCCCTACAACCGCAGCGCAGGCGCCACTGTTCGTTGCCGGGGATATTGCCGCCAAGTTATCGACGTCGACTGACTCGGTCTGGTTGGTCATCTCCTATGATAAAAAGGCAGACCAGTACGAACGCACCCTGATCTACAAGAATGCCGATGGCACATGGGGTTACCGGAAGGATAGCAAATCTGAGACATTTTCACGGGCGACCATGGAGAAACTATACCCGGTGAAGATCACCCATGTCACCGTCTCTTCAGTGCCGGTTGTGACGCCCACCGTGCCAACCACAGTCCCGACAACGCTCTCCGGTAGCGCACCCTCCATCTCTACTGTTACCCCATCGAGCGCAGCACAGGGTTCCATCGTCAGCGTGACAATTACGGGAAGCAACTTCCAGAACGGTGCAACGGTAAAACTGGTACAGTCGGGATATCCCCCGGTCCATGGAACCGGCATTTCGGTTTCATCCACCAGTATTACCTGCACCTTCAGTCTCTCCGGACTGGAAAAAGGGTCTGCAACGATCAGTGTCACCAATCCTGACGGGCAGTACGGTGACCTTGAAAACCAATTTACTATTGGTGAAGCAGGACCCATTATTTCCAGTGTCAGTCCCGTTGAAGGGATGATGAATGCGACGGCTACACTGACCATCACTGGTCAGAACTTCAAAGTGCCAGTTCTCGTCAAGCTGACGAAAGGGACTTCGGAACTTATCTGCACCAGTCCGACCACTACCGCTACAACCACAATCAAGTGCAATCTTATAATTGGAACCGCACAGCCCGGCGACTGGACTGTGACCGTCATGAATGCCGGCGGGAAATCCGGATCGTGGACTCGCATGTTCAAAGTGACCAACTCAACATAACCCGTATCACCCCCCATTTTTTGGGTATATCTTTTTTCGGACTCCTGTTCATCCTGGCTTGCAAGCAACGGGCACTTCATTTACAACCTGACTTTGCCACAAAAGAGAGAAGATGGTTACTTGCCAATAAAGCAACAATACTAAAAAACGATTGATATTGATCCCCAATTCTTAAATCACCGTCATTGAGGCTTTATTTATCCATGCGTCCAGTGTCAACGAAGAGCCCAAAAGATCCTTGAAATCTGGAAGACCCGTTGGCGAGAAGAGAAATTGATTTGTGATCCGCAGAATGGTGCGGAACTGCCATCGATCCGATACTACCCAGAATACCTGGGGATTGGATTTGTTTTCATTGTTTTCCTCACGAAAGTTCAGATCAATTTGACAGAATTTTTGTGTGAGAATTCTGTCGTGAAAAATTGAAAAAGCCTCAAGGAGTTCTCAACAGACACCGCGCAACAGAAGAACCGGTCGTTTAGGTTTTTTGTCAGTCATTACCGCATAAGAGCCGTGGATGCCATAACTGCAATGACTTGATCTGCGCCCTGAGGCCCGGTACACTATCGAAACAATTATTCGATCCTTTATGCCACACACTACCATCAATAAAAGATCGGAGTTGTTATTTCATGGACAGGTACGTGTGCTTAATTTGTGGACATATCTATAACCCGGAAAAAGGTGAACCGATCCAGAACATCAAGGCAGGGATCGATTTTTCAGATCTTCCCGCTGATTGGGCGTGCCCTGTCTGTGGCACATCAAAGGACAAATTCAAAAAGGAATGAGAGGTGTGTTATGGTTTCACGCGAAGTGGCACAAGGGATCTTCTGGGTCGGAGTTCTCGATTTTGACCGGAGGATCTTTGATGAGTTGATCCCGCTTCCGGAGGGCACCAGTTACAATGCGTACCTGATCCGGGGGGGCGAAAAGACCGCACTCATTGATACAGTCGATCCGACAAAGGAGTTCGAACTGATCTCAAACATCGTGAAACTGGGTGTCGATCGGATTGATTATGTCGTGATCAACCATGCAGAGCAGGACCATTCCGGTACACTCCCGATGATCCTCGAATTCTTTCCCGATGCCGTCATCGTGACAAACGAGAAGTGCCGGGACTTCCTTACTGCCCTGCTCCATATCCCGCAGGAAGCGTTCAGAATCATAAAGGATGGCGATACCCTGTCGCTCGGGGACCGGACTTTGGAATTTTTCCTCACCCCGTGGACACACTGGCCTGAAACTCAAATTACCTATCTTCGCGAGGATCAGATCCTCTTCTCCTGCGATCTGTTCGGGTTCCACATGGCAACAAGCGATCTCTTCATCACCGATGAAGCCACTGCGTATCAATCCGCCAAACGGTACTATGCGGAGATCATGATGCCGTTCCGCGGGAGTATCAAAGGGTACGTGGAGAGGGTAAAATGCCTGCCCCTTAAAATGATCGCCCCCAGCCACGGTCCGATCCACCGCCGCCCGGCATTCATTCTTGATGCCTATGCTGACTGGGTCTCGGACACGGTAAAAAATGAGGTTGTCATCCCGTACGTCTCGATGCACGGGAGCACCGAAAAGATGGTTGAGCACTTAACGGATGCGTTGATTGCCCGGGGGATCACCGTTAAACCGTTCAACCTTGCACGGACTGACATCGGGGAACTGGCAAAAGCGCTTGTCGATCCGGCGACTCTCGTAATTGGAACCCCGACCGTGCTGTTCGGTCCGCACCCGCAGGTGGTCTACGCGACGTATCTTGCCAACATGCTTAAACCCAAGATGCGTTTTGCAACGGTGATCGGGTCGTACGGCTGGGGAGGAAAGGCAGTCGAAACGATCACAAAGATGCTTGACCATGTAAAAGTCGAACTGCTCGAGCCGGTCATGGTCAGGGGGCTTCCGGATGAATCAACGACAAAAGCGCTCGACCGGCTCGCTGACGATATCTTAAAGAAGCACAAGGAACTGAATATCACGTAGAATGGAGATTGGTATATGACCCGACTGTTTGAAGTGTATAAGTGCAGCGTCTGCGGGAACATAACAAAAGTCATCCATGCATCCGGTGGCACCCTGGTCTGCTGCGGGCAGCCGATGGAACTGCAGAAGGAAAAGACCGCTGATGCGGGCAGGGAAAAACATGTCCCTGTGGTTGAAAAGACCGCAAAGGGAATCATCGTGAAGATCGGTTCAGTGCCACACCCGATGGAGGAGAAGCACTATATCGAATGGGTTGAAGTGAGAGCGGGCGATAAGATCTGCATTAAGGGCTTTAAGCCCGGTGAAAAGCCGGATGCTGAATTTCCTGTTGCCGACACCGGTGTGAAAGTGCGGGCGTTCTGCAACGTGCACGGGCTCTGGACGAACAAGGCGTAACTGCCAGAAAACTGCAACCACACTCTCAATTTTTTTTGGCAAACACTAATAGAGCACGAACGGTAACCTCCTAGTGATGCACAGGCTCGAGTATATCTCCACGATTATCGCAGACCTCGGAGATATTTTCTCGTTTATCGCTCCTCTCACCTGTATCCCCCTTATTGTTTCCGTGATCTTTTCTGAATGGAATATGCTCGTGCCGATGGCAGCAGTTCCCATCGTGTTCTTTATCCTCGGAATGCTCCTCAAACGGCTCCCGCGGAATAAACGCGAGATACGCCTTTCAACTGCCATGTGCTCGGTTGCCCTCTTCTGGTTTGCCTGTGCCATGATATGCGGCATCCCATTTATTCTCGGGCTTGGCATGGGGTTCACCGATGCCCTTTTTGAGGGGATGGCGGGATGGACCGGCACCGCATTTTCGATGATGCGCTCCCTTGATTCCGCTCCCCACACCCTGCTCTTCTGGAGATCCTACATGCAGTGGATCAGTGGCATCGGGATCATTGCGTTTGCGATTGCAATGGCGAGCAGCACCGGCTTACTCAGATCAAAAATATTCCGTACAGAGAGCAGGGATGAACCCCTGATGCCCGGGGTTATTGCGACGGGCAGGGCGCTATGGAAGATTTACGGGCTTCTCACGTTCTTTGCCATCGGACTTATCCTGTTTACCGGGCTTTCGTTATGGGAATCGGTCAATCTCGCACTCAGCGCAGTTTCAACCGGCGGGTTTACCATCCATGACGGCGGCATCCTCTATTACGACAGTGTCGTTCTTGAACTTCTCCTCATCCCGATCATGATTGCCGGTGCACTCCCGTTTAAATTGTATTACCTGATCAAGGAGAACCGACGCTGGAGCCTGTTTGGTGACGAGCAGGTAAAACTCTTTTTTCTTTTAACTGCCGTTGGTGTGGCGGTACTTTCTTATGACTTTGTTTTTTTCGGCAACATGGACATTCTGACAGCCGTAAAACAGGGGCTTTTTACTACGATCAGTGCCCTCACAACCACGGGTTTTCAGATTTCGAACCCCCATGCATGGGCAAGCGTAACGCTCCTTTTTGTAACGATGCTTGTATTTATCGGCGGGGCATCCGGCAGTACTGCCGGTGGGATAAAACTTAACCGCGTGGCGCTTGCCTACCGTGCGCTCTTCTGGTGGTTCCACCGGCTCTTTGTGAGCGGGAAAGTGCTGGTCCCGTTTAAGATCGAGGGGAGGGTCATCCCGCGTGCAACCGCAGAGCTGGAAACGGCAAAGAATATGCTCGTGATCATCCTTTCCGTAGTTGTCATCTTCGTTGCCACGCTCGCAGTCCTGCAGTTCCATCTCACCACCTTTACCATCACGGAGATCCTCTTTGAGATCGTATCGGCATTCTCCACGTGCGGGATCAATGCCGGGTATGTCTCGCCGGACATGCCTATCATTTCAAAATGGATCTTTATTTTTGTGATGTGGCTGGGACGGCTGGAAGTAATCCCTGTGGTGATGCTCTTTATCGCGTTGTTCCGTGGATCTGATTGAGTGTTGCACTTCTCTTCTCTTGCACCGCAATAACACAACTCCACTTTTCTTAACTTCAGGAGATCTAATATAAATTGCCGCACCATAGTATGGTGATGAAGCAGATCGCCCTGTACGGCAAGGGAGGTATTGGGAAATCCACGACCTCGGCTAACCTCTCTGCCGCTCTTTCGTTGCAGGGACTTGATATCCTGCAGATCGGGTGCGATCCCAAACGTGACAGTACCCGTATGCTGATGCACGGGAGTTTTATCCCTACGGTCATGGATCTCGTCCGTGAGCGGGGAGATGCAGCAATTACCCTTCCCGAGATTGTGTATTCCGGTTTTAATGGTGTACGCTGTGTCGAAGCCGGGGGACCTGAGCCCGGTGT
>Ga0208494_1000160_pt1 | contig 19757 bp, 15 predicted proteins | sample CryBogmetaGMA10M_FD_184544 | JGI IMG/M metagenome (GOLD analysis project Ga0208494, IMG submission 184544) | Freshwater microbial communities from Crystal Bog, Wisconsin, USA - MA10M (SPAdes) | ecosystem: Environmental > Aquatic > Freshwater > Lake | place: Crystal Bog, Wisconsin, USA...
ACAGCAGTTCCAACAACAGCAGTTCCAACAACAGCAGTTCCAACAACAGCAGTTCCAACAACAGCAGTTCCAACAACGGCAGTTCCAACAACGGCAGTTCCAACAACAGCAGTTCCACCGCAAGAAGACACAGGCTCATCAGACAGTAACAATGACAGCATCCCCCCCGAAACAGCTCAACCGCAGATGCCCGCACCTGTGTCATTCACACAGACAGTAAACGTTGGCGGGAACTCGGCAATCAGTCGTGTTACAGTCACCGGGCAAGATGTTTCCGACGCTGTTGTCACGGCAATGAGTGTACCCTTGCTGCCGTCGGGTGTTCCGCACACAGCATCCCCGGTCTACCAGCATATTGAGATAACCCCGGCACGCTGCACGGCAATATCAACAGCAGTAATAGAGTTCGAGGTGCCGCTTTCACTTATCGAGGAGCAGCACATCACTATCGATGATATCGCATTAAGCCGTTTTTATGACGGCATATGGACAGACCTGCCCACAACTTATATCCGAAGTGATAACGGGCATGTTTTATACCGGGCGCAGAGCCCGGGTTTCTCCCTTGTTGCGATTGTAATGGTACCGGATCGCTCGAAGGGATCACCTGTAATTCCCACACCAGCAGAACCAGAATTTGTTGAACCGGTTCATGCTGCACACACTTCCACGGCAAATCCAATCGCCACGCAGACCACCGCTCCCCCACCAGTACAACATGTATTACCCGACACTGGAATCCCCAGTACAACCATCATACTGGCTCTTTCGGCATGCGCCGGTATTTCAGGAGTGGCGGTTCTTGCTCATTGGTGGTGGATGAGGAAACAGAACCCGGATCTGTTCCGAAAATTTGATTGAACGATCAAACTCCTCTGAAACGCAGATCAGGTTCTGATATCGTTCACGAGTGCATCGTCTGGATTGCAATACCCGTACGCATACAATCTAAAGAGAGCCGAAGGCATCCGTTAATACTTCGCCGGATATCTACCCCGCAAAACGGGCACCACAATCCCAGTGGCATATCAGGTTTACGGTGAGTTGCACACGCATTTTCTCATACTGTGCGGAGGCGTTAGTTTTTCCGGAGATCAAAGACCCACCGGCTCACGCCCGGCGCCACGTTCCCGCACCGTCGCCTTATCGCAACCATCAACCCATTTTTTTCCAGTTCCCTTGCCAGCTGTTCACTCTGTGCCCGGTTTTTAAAAGTATAGAAATGGATCATCCCCCCCAATCGCACAACAGGCACAATCGTATCAATGATTCGGTCCATCCCATACGGTGTCGGGATGATTGCACGGTCGAACGTGTGAATAGGCAGGTGCGATGTATCAAATGCATCCCCTTCGATGAGGGTAATGCAATCGTGAACCCGGTTCAGGATGCAATTTTTTTCAAACCAACGGCATGCCTTCGTGTTCTGCTCAACCGCGACAACATCTGCACCGCGTGCCGCTGCCGGTATCACAAATGGTCCTGCACCACAGAACGGGACGAGGACCTTTTCACCGGGTTGTACCTGATCAGTCACGCGTTTTCGCTCCGTCGCGAGGCGGGGGTTAAAAAAGACTGTGCACACATCGAGCCGGTAGGAATAGCCATACTCATGGTGAAGAGTCGTAGTATCAGCACCGGCAAGGCATTCGTAGTGCGCCGTTCGGTTCTCGCCATCCAGTTTTGTGGTCTTATTGAGGATGGTTTTGATGTTGCGGCGCCATGAGATGATGGCATGTGCGATCGTGTGCCTGTAGATGTGAAGTTCCGGATGGAGGCGAAGCACTGCAATGTCGCCAATCACATCGTAACGGTTCGAAAGATGGCAGAGTACGGAGTTGGGTATACTGCCATCCAGTTGATCCCTGAGCTGCATGCCTGATTGCATATTGATGAATAAACCAATAAAACCGGTGGTGAAATCACTCTTTACAGGTAGGAAGACCAAACAAATTTCTTTTATCGTAAACTTCGCAATAAATTTACCTGTCTCCAACACATGAGTTCATTGGCACAACTGCATGAGTTCTGTGTGAGTCTGCTGTACGCCGTATCCAATAGCGGCAATGATCTACCATGCCTCATATCCCATACATCCACAACCGTATTTATCCCTCCTTTAAGGAGCACCAGCCATATTTTTTAGAGATTGCCGTTCCAGAATCCTTCCGGGTGGCAACTGATAACGTAAAATTCCTTGATATTGCCACCCCATTTCGCCAGATTACAGAAGTTCCTGATTATCATTTTGAGGATATCAGAAAAGACGATATTGTTATTGACATCGGTGCCAACGTGGGGGCGTTCTGCATTCGTGCCGCCCGGCGCTCGTCCGAAGTTGTTGCCATTGAACCGGTGACCACAACAATCCTGAGGGAAAATATCCGTTTGAACAAAGTACCGGTTCGGGTCATTGAGGGGGCACTGGGTGATGGGAAGCCGTGTGAGATCAGGTGGGACGATTACCGTGTCATGACACCGACATTTCCACTCAAAAAAATTATTGAGATGGCGGGAGGCGTCGATTTTTTAAAATGCGATTGCGAGGGGGCAGAATGGCTGATCGATCCCAAAGATCTTTCAGGTATTCGCCGGATCGAGATGGAACTGCACCTGCCCCCGATCTGTGAGCCGCCCGATATGGCACTCCTCGATTATATCAGCCGGGATTTTGAGTTTACGATCGATCGGGTGCCATGTCATGGTCCGCTGGGGCTGATGGGATACCTGCACGCAACACAGCGGGATAATACGGATACCCGGGTGCGGCATGAGCCATCTGTTCCGGATTGATCACCTTACTATTACCTGGCATCGCAACGCAGTGTGCGAGCGAAACCCGTGCAATCCACATTTTATCATCCCCAACATTCAAGAACCGGCCCGGCAAACACCATGAAGGATACGATTATGTGCACTGTTACACCCGACCAGAAAAATGCCATCCTTGATGAGATCCTTGCAACCCGCCGGTCATACCGCATGTTTCTTCCGGCAATCCCCCCGGAAGACGATATCCGGCGCATCATCCATGCCGGGCTCCTCGCCCCGTATGCGGCAGCAGCGGTGGGCGGATCAAAAGATTATTTCCGCAGGTTCTTTGTAATCCAAAACGGTTCAAAGAGCATGGCGGAAGTGATGCCGCTCATATTTCTTGGTGTGAAGGCAATGGCAGCAGATCTCGAGCGTGAAATGGAGACCAATCCCCGGCTCCGGGCACAGGCAGTCACCTTTGTTCAGCGACTTTCTATGATCCAGAATCTGGGCAAAGTACCTGGTGTCGGCACTGCTCCGTATTACATTATTGTTGCCGAAAAAAAGGGGTTCCCGCCGGTGGAACTGCAGTCGCTTGCGCACTGTCTTGAGAATATGTGGCTGAAGGCAACCGCACTCGGGCTCGGGTTCCAGCTCGTCTCGATCACCACACAAATGGCAGGTAACGAAAAATTCTGTAAGATCCTTGGGATTCCCGTGAGTGAATGGGAACTCGCGGGTTGTGCCGTCGGGTACCCGAAGGATGAACTTTCCCCCGCCATTCGTCCTGCGGTTGAAGATGTAACGACATGGCTGGCGTGATCGTCCGGATCAGGAATTGTCGAATCATGCCCGGTGTTGTCGTGCCGTGGAGCCTGCACGATCCATTGAGCGATGGCAAATCCCGCAGGTGCCTGTCCTAACATTTTATCTCTTTTACCATCCACCATTTTTTTGCGTGTTTCACTCATGACTTCCCATCAGTTTCCTATTCGTTCAGCAATAATCGGTTTTGTCATCCTTGTGGCACTGGTGCTTGCGATACCTGCTATATTCCCTCCCAATATACCTGAAATTACCCGGGTTAACAGTTCAGTCTCTGCCGTTCCGCACGCATTCGTTGTCAGCCGGGCAGCAATACCCCCCATCGATGCCTTTCCCCATGTCACCCTGACAAAGCTCATAAGTCCGGTACGTGAGAGGGAAAAAGGCAACGTCTTATCCCTTACTGAAGATCTCTCCTATGTCGTGATTAACCGGGAAGCAAGAACGCCACCGCATATCCTTTCCGAAACCACTGAAGTTATCTATATCGTTTCCGGAACAACAAGCATCCATGCAAATGGGAGCATGGTAAATGCGAAAGCGGGACAAGCTGTCTTCATCCCGAAAAACACCGTCCAGTCTGTTGTGAATACCGGTACCGTTCCTCTCGTGTATATTTCGGTACTTGACCCATGGTATACAGAAAAAACTGAGATCGGGATCGATGCAAATACGACCGCAGGTGTCTCCCGCGATATCGTGCCGCTCCGGCTCTGGAGCTCAAACGAAACTGACCCTTGGGTCTATTTCGACCGGCTGATGATGTACCAGATCATCAGCCCAATAGCGACCGATAGGCAGGGACTAAACGTTACAGTCCCATACAGCTGGGGATACGTGACGATTCCCGAAGGTAGCGGTTCCCTGCCCCATATCCTGAAATCAACAACTGAGGTCATTTACGTCATATCAGGTTCGGCGACCGCAACGGTTGGGAATGACACCTTCCCGCTCAAAGCCGGAGACACACTATTTATCCCGAAAGACACCGTCCAGGCAGTCACGAACACCGGTCAGGGAACCCTTGAGTATCTCATGCTCCTCGATCCCTATTGGAGACCAGAAACCAATGTAAATGCATAAGTGCTCTTGAACTTTCCGCACCCTGCTTTTTCGCGTTCCAGATGCTATAGGACTTAAAAAGGACGACAGGCAACCGCATCTCCGATATTTGGTCAGCCGAAACAATTTTTATGAGTGGAAAAATTGGGACGGTGTTTTAAAAAGTATCAATTGGGATTATCGATCGCTAATCCTTCGGGACGAATGTTCATACCCAATAAAGATCTATTTTTGCATGAGTGCAGGATCATGGGATCACGGGATAGGGATTTTCATGGGGAGATCATCGATTTTCTTCCCGACGCAACATTTGTAATAGACACTGAAGGGAAAGTCATCGCATGGAACCGTGCGATGGAGGAGATGACGGGTGTTCGTGCAGATTCTATGATGGGAAAAGGAGACTATGAATACGCTCTTCCATTTTATAACGAACGTAAACCGATGCTCGCTAATCTTATCTTCATGGATAGTGCTGAGGTTGAAACGAGGTATGACTCCATCCAACGTATCGGGGAAACCCTTGTTGTTGACATTTTCATCCCGACGTTCCGACCCGGGGGTGCATATTTCTGGGCAAAGGCAAGCCCGCTCTATGATTCGCAGGGCAACATCACGGGTGCTATTGAAACCATCAGGGATATTACCGATCGGAAACGTGCCGAGCAGGATATGGAGCGAACCCATAAAAGACTCGCTGACATTATTAATTTTCTCCCGGACGCAACATTTGTAATAGACACTGATGGGAAAGTCATCGCATGGAACCGTGCGATGGAGGAGATGACCGGTGTTCGTGCAGATTCCATGATGGGAAAAGGGGATTATGAATACGCCCTTCCGTTTTATCGTGAACGTAAACCGATGCTCGCTAATCTCATCTTCATGCCGGAAGCTGAGATTGAGAAGCGGTATGATAACCTTGAGATGATTGGTGACACTCTTGTGGTAGATATTTTCATCCCGACGTTCCGACACGGGGGTGCATATTTCTGGGCAAAAGCAAGCCCGCTCTATGATCCGCAAGGCAACATCTCGGGGGCTATTGAAACGATCCGGGATATTTCCGACCGGAAACGTGCCGAGCAGGAGATAATCCGTTCCCGCCAGAATCTTGAGGAGATCATCAGTTTTTTACCGGATGCCACGTTCGTCATCAACCGGGAGGGGGTTGTTATCACATGGAACCAGGCAATGGAAGAGCTGACCGGTGTGTCTGCACAGAACATGCTGGGAAAAGGGGATTATGAGTATGCGATACCGTTTTATGGCGAACGAAAACCACTCCTGGCAAACCTCATTCTCCTGCCGGGCGCAGAAGTGGAGAGTCACTATTCCCATGTGCAGCGTGAAGGGGATACGCTTGTTGTCGATACGTTTATCCCGAAACTGGGCGAATCGGGCAGGTTTTTCTGGGCAAAGGCAAGCCCGCTCCGCGATCTTTACGGGAATGTGACCGGTGCTATCGAAACCATCAGGGATATTACCGAACGCAGGGAGATGGAAGAGCGACTGGCGCGATCGAAAGCTGAGCTCCAAATCGCCGCAGAGATCCAGCAGAGTTTTTTACCTGATATCATCCCCCATATTTCAGGATTTGATATCGCGGCACGAAGCGTGATGGCAAAAGAGGTGGGCGGCGATTTTTTTGATGTAATACCGTTCGAAGTCATCCCGCTGGAGAAGGATACGCTTGGGGTTCTTATCGCTGATGTATCAGGAAAAGGAGTGCCTGCTGCATTGTTCATGGCATTATCAAGGATTGTGGTGCGGGTAAATGCTCTCTGGCACCGTGACCCGGCAAAGGCGATACATGATGCAAACAATGTCATCACGCAGGATTCAAAATCCGGCATGTTTGTCACCCTCTTTTATGGCACCCTTTCTGAGAAGAACCGGACGCTGACGTATGTTAATGCAGGTCATAATTCTCCACTGGTATTCCGGTGCCGGGATGGATCGATGGAGGAACTTCTGCCGACGGGAATTATTTTGGGTGCTGTCGAGAACCGTGAGTATACTTCGAGAACGATTGGTATCGGACCCGGGGATGTTGTGGTGCTTTACACTGATGGGGTTACTGAAGCCACCAACCACCAGTTTGAGATGTTTGGTGAGGAGAGGTTACAAACGATCATAAGGGAGAATATCCTGCTGTCGTCTCACAATATCCTCGAAAAAATTCTCGTGAGCGTTGAAACATTCAGCGGTGGCGAGCCACAGTTCGATGATATTACTCTTATGGTGATAAAGGGTGTCTGAATTTCAAAAGATTGCCGGGTTGATATAATTTCCCAAAATTGGAAAGGAGCCTTTTTTTATTCTGCCTCAATCTTCATGCTCTCGCCGGGCTTTAAGATCTTCACCCGGATATCGGTCGTCCGCTCAAGTGCTTTTTTGAACCGGACTGGATCCGCTTTGATCTTGTCCCATGTATTGTAATGGATGGGGATCACGGTTTTTGCACCGATAAAGTTTGCCGCCATCATCGCTTCTGAGGTACCCATAGTGTACCTCCCGCCAATCGGCAGAAGCGCAACATCCGGGTGATAGAGTTCGCCAATCAGTTTCATATCAGAGAAGAGTGCGGTATCTCCCGCGTGATACACCTTCACGCCATCCAATCCGATAACAAAGCCAGCTGCCGCACCTCCATTACACCCGATGCCCGCTTCCTCTATCCATGCAGAGTGAAGCGCCTGCGTCATGGTGAACGTGACGCCATCAACGGTTATCGTCCCTCCGATATTCATTCCCTCGGCAGGAATGCCCTTTGCCATCAGATACTTCGCGATCTCGGTGATCGCGACCGTCTTTTTTGCGAGCGCAACTGTCTCGCCCATGTGATCCTCGTGCCCGTGTGTCACCGCAACGATATCCGGATCCGTAATTGCGACATGTGCGCCTTCAATGAACGGATCTACAAGGATCTTTTTTGTGCCGGAAAGCAGTACACAGGAATGACCCAGCCAAGTAAGTTGCATATATGGAGATATGGGTGCATGGGGATGAAATTTCCTATGAAAATGCGTCGCAGCATTTTCATCACGTATATTTGTGACAGCGTCGGCTCATTGGCGGTTCCTCTGAAAGTGCGGTAGGCAGCATTTTCATTTTGTTTACTTGTGCCGGGACGGTTCATAGGCGATTTATATGTTTTTTTTAAGTTGTTGCAGGCGCATTCAGCAGATTGCAGACAATAAAAAACAGTCTGACTCTCATCAAGTACCGCATAAATTTGCGTATTTGTTCGCATGTCCGTGCTAAAATGAGCGAGCCCGAACTAAAAAAATGGGACGCGATAGTGAGATGTTGATCCTTCTACATCACGTCAATTAATTCCGCTTCGGTAATATCGATGGATTCACCTAAGCTGTCAGCAGTTGCGCTCCGGGTCATCTGTTCGGAAAGATCACGGTCCTCCATCACATCACGGATGCGGTTGATGTACATATCAATCGTGGGGTCATCCTGCTCTTCGATCACATGGCGGTACTCCCTCAGGGTTGAGGTGCTGATCCCGAGTTCATCAGAGACTTCCTTCATGGTTTTTCCCGCTTCGACCAGCATTTCCATCTGCACCTTGTCAAAGGGCATCTTGAAATCAAGGTCCCGGAAGAGCTTGAGCCTGACCCGGGCACGTGCAACTGTTTTCGAGAGCTTCTCGTCACCCAGTTGACGGGCGATCTCGGTATCGTTTTTGCCCGCATAAAATAAATTAACGAGCTTCGCGAGCTGGATCGGCTTTAAAGAAGTCTTGAATATCCCCTTATCCGTGATCTCCCGCATGACGAGCGCAACCTCGCGTTCAATCGCGTCGCTGTCCCGAAGGGTGCCATGAATGTTCTTCATGGGCTCGACAATTTTTGTCTTGCCCGACATTGTACTGAATAATTTCAGAAGCTGTGTTTTTCGTTTGTCTTCGGTCATTGCATACCCCGTCTTGGGATTAGGATATACAATATTTCGTCAACTATTTAACCCTATCTTAACGCGTCGTTTGACCAAAAGACCTTTAAATTGGTTCTGGATACTGCATAATAACAGATGTTTTTCCTATAAAAATGGCTTCGCCATTTTCATGTCCGTATGTTTGTGACGGCGTCAGCGCATCGGCGGTAGGCATGTAAGTCGGCAAGCCGACTTTCATTTTAGCGTGCCAGAACCGGCATGGGTCATCAGGTTTTAATTCAGGAAAATTCCAGTCTGATTTTTTTGTATGGAGAGATTCGTTACCCACCATACAATTCCCGCAGATTGAACCGGTCACAACCCGGGCAATCTCATGGATGAGAGTCTTTTTGTCAGCAGTCGTGCAACTATATGAGAGAAAAGTACTTCGTGATCATCATGAGTGACGTGTATGAAAATGTGATGGAACTTGCGAAACGGCGCGGGTTTATCTGGCCCACCTCCGAATGCTATGGGGCAGTGGCAGGCTTCATCGACTACGGTCCGCTCGGCGCAATGATGAAGCGGCGGATTGAAAATATCTGGCGGAATTTTTATGTCATACAGGAAGGTTACTACGAGATCGAGTGCCCGACAATTGCCCAGGAATCTGTTTTTATCGCTTCCGGGCATGTAAAAGGTTTTTCTGATAAGATGTGCCAGTGCCCCCACTGCAAGGAATACCTCCGTGCGGACCATGTCGCGGAAGGCGGGGGAGTTTCCGGTGCCGCATCCATGAACAACGATACGCTTGCAGCAGCGATTGCTGCTTGCAAATGTCCGGCGTGTGAAGAGGTTCTTGGAAATGTTGAGGTCTACAACTTTAACCTGATGTTCTCGACCACCATCGGGCCCGGTTCGCAGCGGACCGGTTATTTGCGCCCCGAAACTGCACAGGGCATGTTCGTGGACTTTGCCCGGCTCTTAAGGTTCTATCGCGATACGCTGCCATTTGGTGCAGTGCAGATTGGCAAATCATACCGGAACGAGATATCACCCCGGCAGGGCATGATCCGGCTCCGCGAGTTCACGCAGGCGGAAGCGGAGATCTTCGTCCATCCTGACAAAAAGATCCATCCGAAATTCAAACGCTATGCCACCTACATGATGCCCCTGTTAACCTATATTCACCAGCAGAAATGCGAGGAGGCAGTCACCATGTCGATGAGAGAAGCCGTCGACAAAGGTGTGATCGCAAACGAGTATGTCGCCTATTACGTCGCTCTTACTCACGAACTGCTGGTCAGTATCGGTATCAAGCCGGAACGGCTCCGGTTCCGCCAGCATATGCCCGATGAGCGGGCGCACTATGCAGCGGACTGCTGGGACGCCGAAGTGTTCTCACAGCGCTTTGGCTGGGTAGAGACCGTGGGCATTGCCGATCGTACGAACTATGACTTAAATGCCCACGCAAAACAGAGCGGCACCCCGATGACGGTCTTTATCCAATATGATGCACCGAAAAAAATAAAACGCCGCCGGATTATCCCAAACATGAGCGTTCTTGGCAAACAGTACCGCCAGAAGGCAAAGGCAGTTTTTGCCGCACTGGAACATGCAACGCCGACCGCAGAAGGTGCAGATGTTGAAGTTGATGGTGAGAAGATTCACATCCCTGCCGACCTGTTTGAAGTCCGCGATGAAATAATTGATGTCCGCGGCGAAGAGATTGTCCCCCACGTGATCGAACCCTCGTACGGGATCGACCGGATGTGCTATGCCGTACTCGAGCAGGCATATGACGAAGATACCGTAGATGGCGAGAAACGTACGGTGCTCCGCCTCCTGCCAAAAGTTGCACCGGTGCAGGTCGCTGTATTCCCGCTGATGACCCGCGACGGGCTCGACACGATCGCAGAAGAGATCGCCCACACGCTCCAGAAAAAAGGCGTCCTTGCCGAATATGACGATTCCGGCGCAATCGGAAGACGGTACCGCAGGCAGGACGAGATCGGCACACCCTTTGCGATCACGGTTGATTACGATACAAAAGAGACACATACGGTTACAGTACGGGATCGCGACAGCATGGAGCAGGTGCGGATCAAAATTGAAAACTTACCGGAGACCATCAGCGCCCTTGTTGATCGAAATATGACGTTTGCATCGCTAACGAACGAACACACCTTATGAGTTTCATCAGTCATCCCCTCATCAAACCGGAAAGCATCGAGTCACGGGAGTACCAGCTTTCGATTGCGTTAAAAGCGCTCGATGCAAACACGATGGTCATCCTGCCTACGGGACTCGGTAAGACCGCGGTCGCTCTGCTTGTCGCCGCGTCCCGGCTCTACAACGAAGGTGGGCGGGTGCTGATGCTCGCACCGACAAAACCCCTCGTCGAACAGCATCTCCGCTTTTTTGAACAGTATCTTCTGGTAAAAAATCAGACCGATCCGGCTGCATCTCCGTTTGTCATGTTTACCGGTGAAGCCCCTCCTGATGAACGCACGGCAGACTGGGAACGGGCAACGGTTATACTTGCGACACCGCAGGTGGTGAAAAACGACTTAATCGCGACCCGCTACTCGTTAAAAGACGTTACACTGCTGATTGTTGACGAGTGCCACCGGGCAGTCGGCAACTACGCGTATGTATTCGTTGCCCAGCGCTACCTTGGCTCTGCGGACAAACCTCTCCTCCTTGCCATGACCGCATCACCGGGCGGGGTGCAGGAAAAGGTGCAGGATGTCTGTGCCAACCTCGGTATTGCCCATGTTGAGAACCGCACCGAGGATGACCCGGATGTCCACCCCTACGTGTTCGAGCGCGACCTCGATATCGTTACCCTGGATCTTCCTGCCGAACTCAAGGCAGCGATCAACACCCTCAACACGCTCATCGATGACCGGCTCGCGCTTTTGTCCTCTCTTAATTTCACGGTTCCAAAGCGTGAACGGCTCTCGATGAAAGAACTCAGCGCCATCAATGCCCAGATCCAGCAGCGGATCGCGAACCGTGATCTTGCTGCATACTCGGCGGCATCGGTCTACGCGGAGTGCATGAAACTGAAGCATGCGGTTACCCTTGCTGAATCCCAGGGCAGCGAGGTATTCAAAGGCTACATTGCCAGACTGATCGCCGAAGGTATGGGTGCCGGCGGGAGCAAGGCGAGCCAACGGCTGGCAAAGGATACGACATTCCGTGAACTCTTTGACCAGACACTCGGGTGGACAACCGAGCTGCACCCAAAACCCGCTATCGCACTCGGGCTCGTACGTGAACAACTAAAAGAGCACCCGGAAAGCCGTATCATCATCTTTGCGACCTACCGGGACACGGTCGGGCTCCTCGTGGATTACCTGACCAGAAACGGGATCGCATGCGAGCGCTTCGTCGGGCAGGCAACAAAGGATACAGAGAAGGGGCTTTCCCAGAAGAAACAGATAGCTGCACTCACCCGGTTCCGCGAAGGCATGTTCAAGGTTCTTATCGCCACATCCGTTGGTGAAGAAGGGCTCGATGTACCCTCCACGGACATGGTAATCTTTTATGAGGCAGTTCCTTCAGAGATCCGCCTGATTCAGCGCAAGGGGAGAACAGGGAGATCCGGGGCTGGCAGGGTTGTCGTGCTCGTGACAAAAGACACTTCTGATGAAGTGTACCGGCACGTGAGCCAGGCAAAAGAGAAACGGATGCACAAGAGCATGAGAGAGATGGGTACCTTAAGCGATATTCCCAAAAAACCTGTTGAAGTGCTGCAGGCAAGCATTGATGCGTTTACACCCCAGGGACCACGGATGGTCATTGACGACCGGGAGACCTCGTCAAAAGTCGTGGAGGTGCTCTCCGGAATGGGTGCTGCGATCCGGATTTCCCGGCTCCCCATCGGCGATTATGCAATCGGTGACCGGATCCTCGTAGAGCGCAAGACCGCACGTGACTTTGTCGATACGCTGATCAACCGCGACCTATTAGGGCAGATAAAGACGATGGCGGAAGCCGTACCGCGTCCGATCCTCATTATCGAAGGGGGCGATCTTTATACCGAGCGAAGCATGCACCCGAACGCAATCCGGGGTGTGCTTGTTGCACTTACCGTAGACATGGGCGTTTCACTGCTCTTCACAAAAGACGAGCAGGAAACCGCACAGATGCTCTTTGTGATTGCAAAACGCGAGGATTCCGAGCGTGGCGAGCACAAGATGCACCCGCACAAATCACACCGTTCGGCAAAAGAAGACCAGGAGTATATCATGTCCGCATTTCCGGAGATCGGGATGAAAAATGCCCGCCTGCTGCTGCTTCACTTCGGATCGGTGCAGGCGATTGTAAACGCGGAACTCGTGGAATTAACCGCAGTAAAAGGGGTGGGGGAAAAAACCGCACAAAAAATTTTTGATCTCTGCCGCCGCCCCTATAGCTGACGCAGGATCTGGAGCGCTTCCGTCCCGATCTTCATGGCGTCCATCAGCGCGAGGCAGCGATCTGGATCTCCTTCATTTTTTATACGGTGGCAGAGTGCGAGCAGGGTATTTGAGAGTTCATCGACAATTGCTTTTGTTGCAGGAGACTGAAGCGCTGCGGCTGGTGCAGGAACGGTGCCGCTGCACCCGCAGTTATCCTGCAGCAGTGGAGCCGCAGGTGGGTGTTTTTTTAGATCTGCTGCCTGCTCGTACTCTGCGCAGACAACGCAAAATGTGTTTCCCTTGTATTCGAAAAGCGGGCAGCCACAGGTCTTACAGCACTTTTCGAGCATTTTACCCCCCTTGAGGAGGAACTCTGCCATGATCTCGTCTTCCTTTCGTTGTGGCATACGGTCACCGTCAGGTCAATATTTAAACTATATATGCCGGTTCCGCATATTAACTACAGGTACACAGGAAGGTGATACCATGCCAAATCCTGAAAAAACAATGGAAAACTGTATCCTGATGCTGCAGCACATACAGGACGACAACACAATACCCAGAAATATCCGGCGCGTTGCAGACGAAACCCGGATGCTGCTTGCGAACAATTCCAAGGCAATGGGTCTGCGCGCAGCTGAAGCAATTTCTAAAATTGATGAAATTTCCAATGATCCCAATATGCCAATCCACGCGCGTACCCGGATCTGGGAGCTCGTGTCACAACTTGAAACAATCCCTCTTGACTAACCTCATATTTCCCTATGATCCTCTTTTCTTTGGTGTTTATTTGTCCATTCGGCAAAGCGGAATTTCGGCAAAAAATACCTAAAGCTGCTCATAACAAAAAGAAAAAAAGCCGGAAAAATTTCCTTATGCCAATCCGGAAATGTCGGCTGTAAGTTTATTGTAACTGGTTGAGCGTTATTTCGAACTGGCGGATAGCACCGGAACAATTGTAGATGAGCGAACCCCCGGCATCGTGGCAGGCGCGGCGCATAAATCCCGTCTCCCGCTCATTAATGGATCGGATGCAACCGGTACCGGCGATGGTGATGCTGACAGAAGAGCCGGATGTATACGCCGTGACCTGGATCTTTGTAGCACCGGTTCCCACCAGATCTTCAAACATCTCAGTGATCAGATCAGAAAAACGGTCGCGGTCTATTGCCGCGATGAGTGTCGGATCAGGGCATTCGAACATAACCTCCACATCTTTGAGGAGCGGGGGTGTGCCGATACGGGCAAGGAGGACCTGCACAAACGCATCGTTATCATCAGCAGATAAGAGGAGGTCATCATCCGAACACGCCTGAACCGAGTGGCTGATGATGAGAGCTTCAAGGATGGATGAAATGTTCTGTTCAGAGCTTTCTGTCGGGGGGGAAAAGCCCCGGAGCGTTGTCGTGTAATCGGAGAGCAGCCGCCCGGCACGGGAGATCTGCGTAGGTTCGATGATCCGTGCGAGTGCTTCTCCATCAAACGATCGCTCGATCTTTGCGATCACCTGGGCTGCCTTGAGTGCAAGGTGGATGGGTTGCTGTTTTCCTGACCGGTACTCTTCTGAAAATGCCGAGAAACCCTCCAGCATTTCATCTACTGTATCGCTCCGGATGAGCGTGCCGAGATGTTCTGCCATGTCAGCATCACCAAGTTCATCGATCACATATGAGACATAATACAGCCTCCCCGCCATAATCGTAAACAGTTCGCTCACATGCTCCAGGCACTCCTCGGCAAACACGGCAGTCGTCTGGCTCCGTTCTGTGTTCAGTTCCTTGATATCGCGAAGAGCAACAGCGTCCCTGCGGATCGAATTGAGCATCGTTCTCGCTGTCGCCACCGGGATCACCCGACCGTGCCCGGGGCAGACAATATCGATCTCGTCACCCATGATCAGGGGCGTGATCGTATCGATGGAATCGACGAGTGAGTCCTGGCTCCACCCGCACAGTCCGGCGACACCTGGGTTTGCCGCAAACAGCATGTCCCCGATGAACAACATCCGCCCGAACCGGAGACAGATGCTGTCCGGGCTGTGACCCGGTGTATGGTAAATCTCGAACCCTTCACCGGCACCGAACGTGATACGTTCCCGTTGCGTAGGAGCCCCGGAAGCGGTTGAGACCATGTCGCGTATGGTTGTAATGCTGGCACCGCTGGGAAACGTGAGCGTAACCGGTATGCCGGGCGTTGCCGCCCCTTCACGGGAGAGCAACCGGAGCCCAATCTCGACACCCGTGATCTCCATGCCAAGGATTGCCGCCTGGGTCACGTTCCGGTCCCCCTCCGCGAGCGAGATCGCGCCGATTTCATGGATTGCAATGGTACTCTTTGTGGGATCAGATAATGCAGGAGACTGACAGAGCGAGAGGAAATGATCGACATGGGCATGGGTCAAAAAGACCACGAGTGGGAGATAATGCTCCTTACGGCACTCGCGAATGACCGATGCGAGATGGTCTGCCTGCTCTGCAAGTCCACCGGGATCGATCAACAGGAGTGCATCCGGAGTCCGGAGGAGATACGAGTTGGACGAGATTGTATCGATTTTCCTGATAATCGGGTAGCACTGTGCCCCGCCGGCGCCCGGTACTGGTTGCCATGTGAGAGGCGTGAGGAGCTCGTTACCACTTGGCAAGCGCTTCTCCCTCAGAAGGATAGATCGAAAATATTGACGTGAACCCGGCGAGTTTTAAGACTTTGTGGACTTCTGCACTCAGGCAACAGAGCGCATACCGGTCGTTTTCTGTGCGCAGTTTTTTTGCGGTGGCGAGAAGAACGCGGAGCCCCCCGCTGGAAATATATGAAACCCCGGCAAAATTGACGAGTAGTCTCCGGTTCCCGCGTTCAATCTCCCGGTTGATCGCCTGCTCAAGGTCTGATGCGGTGGTGGTATCAACCCTACCGGTAAGTGCAAGCACGGTAGCACCGTCATGAGTTGCGATGTTTATCTCCATAATCTCTCCATGTTGTTGATCATAATGACGTCAGATTGTATAATAAACCTCACTCTTCTGACGTGATAATTCTATCTTTATGGATTCCAGACACTGTAATCTTGTCACGGTCATGAAACGAATCCCGTTGTCGACGAATCTTTGAGGGAACTGGCAAGTAAAGAGATCATCACCATGCAAAACGTATACCGGCATCAACCATTCTTTATGTAACCGTAGTGTCGTCACCGTTTGAGCAGCTCGATACGATATGCGTGACAACCAATTCTCGGATGAACACGGATCCGGTTCTTTAAGTGCGGTTATATCGTAAATGTACAACACGTGATCTGATGGCAACCACAATCTTTGCGTCGTTTCTGGTCCTCGTCCAGATAATGTGCGTCATTGTCGTGGTTGCATACCTTCTGACCCGGAGCCGGTTCTTTTCTGATGTGCTCGACGGTCATGCCACCTTAAAGATACAACTCGTGCTGATCGTCATCTTCGGCGCTCTGTCAGTGTATGGTACACACACCAATATTGAATTCATGGATGCGATCATCAATGTCCGTGACCTTGGTCCGATGGTCGGAGGGCTTATCGGCGGTCCTTTTGTCGGGCTGGGCGCCGGGCTCATCGGAGCAGCGTACCGTTCAACTCTTGGCGGCGTGACCGTTGTTCCCTGTACTATTGCGACTATCCTCGCCGGCTTGTTCGGCGGACTCATCTGGCTTGCAAACCACCGGCGATTTGTCGGGATAAAGATTGCAGTCCTCTTTGCAGTCCTGATGGAAAGTCTCCACATGGGGCTCACGCTCCTCCTCGTCCAGCCGTTCTCCGATGCGCTCAAAATCGTGTCCAATGTCGCGCTGCCGATGATCCTCGCGAACGCGATCGGTGTCTTCATTTTTGCGTTTATCATCACCAATCTCCAGAACGAACGGCGGATGCAGAGCGAACGGGATACCCTCATGCGGGAAATTGAACATAAGAACACGGAGCTTGCCATCGCAGCCGAGATCCAGCAGAGTTTTCTTCCTGATACCATCTCGCAGGTGGAAGGGTTTGAAGTGGCAGCGAAAAGTATCATGGCAAAAGAGGTGGGCGGGGATTTCTTTGATGTCATCCCGTTCGAAATCGTTCCCATAAAACCCGGAAGGATGGGTATTTTAATCGCGGACGTTTCCGGAAAAGGCATTCCTGCCGCCTTGTTCATGGCATTATCCCGGATTGTCGTGCGGGTAAACGCGACATGGTACGCTAATGATCCTGCCCATGCAATCCACGATGCGAACAATCTCATTGCGGCAGATTCGAAAGCGGGGATGTTCGTCACGCTCTTTTATGGTATCCTTGATCATACCAGCCACACGTTCACGTACGTCAACGCAGGGCACAACCCGCCAATTGTTTATCATCCCGGTGACGGTACGTTGTCTGAACTTGCCGCTACTGGTATTGCAATGGGAGTGATCACGGATGCGGAATACTTTTCAAACGAGAAACCTCTTGCGCCTGGCGATCTGGTGGTGTTGTATACGGATGGCATTACCGAGGCAATGAACGCCCGCGAAGAGATGTTCGGAGAAGAGCGGTTGTATGAGGTTATTCGTCACGTGAATGGGCGCAATTCTGGTGAGATCCTTACAAATATCCTTAATGTGGTCAAAGAGTTTACCGGTGATTACCCGCAGTCCGATGACATTACGCTGATGGTGGTACGGGTGTTATAAAGTCAGTTCATACCCGGTCCCTTGCTCAACCGGGAGAAGACCTCATCGCGGTTTTTTCGCATGACAATTTTGGAGGATGAATGGAAATCCTTCTTTGAAGTGATTGCCTGCCTGACGATGATGAAATCTGGTACGGATTTCGTGCGTCATCTACAATCCCTGCCCCGATAACTCCGGCACTTGCCACGAGAAGGTCTACTCAAGCTGCCTTCTTTAAGGTGGCAATATTACTGCCTGCGTGTTTCATCTCCTTGTATCGCTTGCCCAGTGAAGCTCAACAAAATAAGGTTTACCTATTCAGCCCTGCAATCAGTTTGACGGGCTGCTTCTTTTAACAAGATATATGAAGTGTCTCAACCCTTAATACCATGCGGAAATCATGACTGGTGACCGGGATTTCAACAGAATTTGTCGGCGCCAAAAATCCTGCCGTATGAAACCCCCTCATGAATGAACGTGCTATTCCCCCTGAAACAAACCGACCACGTATCCGGCTCCGTGTGGCAACCAAACTGTTGATTGCCTTTCTTATCATCAGTCTCATCTCCTTTGGCACGATAGGCTTCTATTCAGTCTTTTCAATGGGACAACTCCGGAACATCGCAATTGATAACAGTGTTTCACTTGGCGAGACCGCAGCATCAGACAGTGCGGCGGCACTTGCGGCACTAGGGGAGTTGGCAATCAAGCAAAAGGCGATAGATGTTTCAGAACAGGTGAGGATCTATCTTGCCGCACATCCTGGTCTTTCTGCGGAAACGCTGGGAGGTATGCCCGATCTGGTACGAGTTGCCGTGCAGCCTGTCGGGGATACTGGATATACCTGTGTTTACGAGAAAGATACGGCATTGATGCGGCTCCATCCGAACGCGAAGATGATAAACTATGATATGAGAAACCTCAAAGAGACGCTTCCTTCATGGTGGAAGATCTATGAACCCAGCCTGAACGGGTCCATCTCCGGCGGTTATTATGACTGGCAGGAGCCTGACGGGAAGATCCGGCAGAAGTTTATGTACATGGTACCCATTGAAGGGACGCAGTACATGGTTGCCGCAACCACCTATATCGATGAATTCCAGAAACCTGTCGAAGCAACGCGCCTTACGATAGCGGCTGAAACGAAAAAAACGGCTGATACTATCGACGAGCAGAACAGGCGGGCGATCACGATATTCCTTGCAATCTTTGCTGCCCTGCTCATAATTATCGCTGTACTGGTCTTTGTCCTCTCCCGTATGATCACCGATCCCATCCGCAAGCTCACCAAGGGTGCCGGGGAGATCGGATCGGGTAACCTTGACTACCAGGTGAGCGTACATTCCGGTGACGAACTTGAGCAGCTGGCAGACACATTCAACCGAATGGCAGGGGACCTCAAGCGCTATATGGATGAAATTCTTGTGACGAATGCCGAGAAAGAGCGTCTTGAGAATGAAATGGAGATCGCCCGGGCTATCCAGCAGAGTTTCCTCCCCGAGACCATCTCGCAGGTGGAAGGGTTTGATGTGGCGGCAAAGAGCCTTATGGCAAAGGAAGTGGGCGGGGATTTCTTTGATGTCATCCCGTTTGAAGTGGTTAAAATCAAACCCGGAAGAATGGGTGTGCTTATCGCCGATGTCTCCGGCAAAGGCATCCCTGCTGCCCTCTTTATGGCATTATCCCGGATTATCGTGCGGGTCAATGCCACATGGTTCTATGACGAGCCTGCCCGTGCTATCCATGACGCGAACAACCTTATCGCTGCAGATTCAAAAGCTGGAATGTTTGTCACGCTCTTTTATGGGATCCTCGATCATACCAGTCATACATTTACGTACGTCAATGCCGGTCACAACCCGCCGATCGTTTACCACGGGAGCGACGGAACATTCTCTGAACTCGCCGCTACCGGCATTGCGATGGGAGTGATTACGGATGCGGAATACTCGTCAAACGAGCAACCTCTCTCGCCCGGCGATGTGGTGGTGTTGTATACGGATGGCATTACTGAGGCGATGAACGTCCGGGAAGAGATGTTCGGCGAAGAGCGGTTATATGCGGTAATTCGCGGGACAAAAGATCTCTCTGCCGGAAAGATTTTGGCAAAGATTCTCGATGCCGTCCGGGAGTTCACCGGTGATTACCCGCAGTCTGATGAC
>Ga0208494_1000161_pt1 | contig 19582 bp, 15 predicted proteins | sample CryBogmetaGMA10M_FD_184544 | JGI IMG/M metagenome (GOLD analysis project Ga0208494, IMG submission 184544) | Freshwater microbial communities from Crystal Bog, Wisconsin, USA - MA10M (SPAdes) | ecosystem: Environmental > Aquatic > Freshwater > Lake | place: Crystal Bog, Wisconsin, USA...
GTACTGCAATAAGAGTGATATTCTCAAGCTGCTCTCTCCTGACACCTACATCGGGACGTCGGTTGCGCAGGTTGAACGGGTTATTGAAAAACTCTCGCCACTGGTGTGTGAGTAGTTACGGTTAAACAATCTGTTCGCAAAAAAAAGGAGATATCTCGTTCAGATATAGCGCGCCTTTTTCGATAGTTTACGGGGAGTATAGAGCGGGCGGAAGGGCATGCTCCCGATCTCCGCTTTCACTGCTGCGGCAAGGGTATCGACAGTGAACTGCTCCTTGTAAGGTTTGTTGGGCTGCGATTTTTTCCGGATTGTGACGGTGAGTTTTTTGTTTGCGATCTCTTCATCGCCAACGACAATCACGTATGGCACCCAGTCCATACCGGCTTCGCGCACTTTCTTGCCCACGCTCTCCTCCCGATCATCAAGATCACACCGGACCTGCGCGGCATTCAGGGTGTTGCAGACCTCTTCTGCGTACGCGGTGTGGCGTTCAGCAACCGGTATGACCCGTGCCTGGGCGGGCGAGAGCCATGTGGGGAGTGCGGGGACTTTCTGCATGGAGATGTTTTCGAGGATCGCACAGATCACCCGCTCGACACTGCCTGTCGGGGAGCAGTGGAGGATTGGCGGGTAAACGGGAGTGCCATCCTCCTTGTGATACTTGATCTCAAAACGGGTCGAACTCTCGACATCGATCTGGACCGTTGGGTTCTCAATCGGACGGTTCTGCCCGTCAATAGCAGCGAGATCGATCTTTGCCTCCCAGTAGTGGACACGGTCTGACAAAATCTCGATGAGCATGGGGCAGTCGGACTCTTTTACTATATTCTTTACCCATGCCTCATTCTCGCCATAAAACTTCTTCGTGCACCGGAATGCGGCGACCAGCTTCGTTTCGAAATCGCGCCCGGTCTGCCAGCCCATGGCGAGCTGCTCCTCAAAGCACTTCATCGCCTCGGGCATGTCAGTGCAGAGCGAATGCATGTCGGGCATGGTGAACGCACGCAGGCGCTTTAATCCAATCACTTCCCCCTTCTGTTCGTGCCGGAATGAGTAGGTGGAGAGCTCGTACATCTTCATGGGGAGGGTATTTGGGGAGATGTGCATATCCCGCATGATCGAGAACATGCCAAAGCATGCGGCAAACCTGAGCATCATGTTCCGGTTGTCGCTACGGAACCGGTACTGCCGTTCGCCGAACTTGTCCGCATGCTCGTAGATTGCCCGGTCGTCAAGGTCGTACATTACCGGGGTCTCGACCGGTGTTCCGCCATAATCGAGCACGAGATGGAGCACGTAATCTGCAAGGAGGTCCCGGACAAGTTTACCCTTGGGCAACCAGCGCAGGCATCCTACATCGCTCGCGGGTTCGTAGTCCACGAGTTCCTTTGAGCGCATCAGGTCAACGTGCGCCGGCTTGCCACCGGTTGGTTCTGCGACTCCCAGTTCCTTTTTTACGAGGTATCCAAACGGGGTGTTGTCTGCGTAATTCTTCCAGTCATGAGTTTTACCATCAGGTGTCATCACGAACCAGTCGTGGGTGACTTCCTTTTTCTCTTTTTTTATTGCACCCTCTTCTCCAGGTACGATCGTTTTTGAGAGTTCCGAGAGCGGGTGACCCTTACAGGAAAGTTTGAATGACTTATACCAGCCAAACGGTGCACGCTTCACGGCAAAACCTTCCGCATCCAAGCGTTCTTTGAGGGCTTTTAGCGCAGTAATGGCAATGTCCGGGGAGGCAAGGTCACTTGAAAGGTGGGCATATGGGTAGATGACGATCTTGTCCACATGGACCTGCCCGGCAGTTCCCATAATTTCCTGTGCAGCCCGATCAATAACACCCGCAAGATCCTCCGCGTCAACAGACTCTACCGCACAGAACACAGTGAGTGCCTCTTCCACCCGGTCCGAGAGGACAGAACACTCTTCCGCCATCTTTGTCTTCTTTTTTGCTTCGTATTCGATGTAATCTGAATGAATTAAAAGAAGTCGCATTATTTCATCTCCAATCCGGAACGATTATCCTTACAAAATGAGTTCTTTTGGTATTTACCCTCATTGCCCCGGGGTATCTGGTTTCCTATGAAAACTACTGTCGCCGTTTTCATGCCCGTATGTTTGAACTGTTGTCAGCTCATCGGCGGTTAGCATGAAAATGGACATGGTGCTCACGTGCCACAAGTATACAAGATGAAAATGCCGGGGTTATTTTCACAGGAAGTCAGCAAGCCGACTTTTTTTCGGCTTGCATGAACCGGTAGGGTTCATCGGGGCTTATTCGCATGGTACCGTGAAAGCGTTGCCTGGCGCTGATCGAGATACTTTGCATCACCCTTTTTATTATAGGGTTTCTCTGCACGCTCGGTTGTATAGAAAACAAGCTGCCCGATCGGCATGCCTGCGTACACTTTTACCGGGCGCGAGTTCACGTTGCACATCTCAAGAGTGATCGTACCCCGGAACCCGGCATCGATCCATCCGCCGGTCTGGTGGAGGGTGACTCCGAGCCGTGCGATGCTCGATTTGCCTTCAATGGTCGCGACAATGTTGTCCGGGAGTTCAATGCACTCAAGCGTCTCCGCGAGCACAAACTGACCGGGGTGCAGGACGAAATGGGCTGCATGTATCTCGTCAACATCCGCGGTAACACTCTCTTTATTGTACGGGTCGATAACGTCACTACCTGCCTTGTACCAGACAAAGTGGTTGCCCAGCCGGATATCAACCGAGTTGGGCTGCACAAGTGCCGGGTCATAAGGATCGATTTTAATGGACCCTCGTGCGATACGATCGAGGAGCTGCCAGTCTACGAGAATCATTTTCGGAAATTACATTGGTGTTGATCGGTCATAATGGGTTCTGATGGAATGAATGAAAAAAACTTCAACTCTGGTCTCTTTAAGGTACTGGTTGCCGGCTATTCCTCTTTAGCATGCTCATCCTTCTGGATATTTTTCGCCCGGTCCCGGTTGAGCAGTGCCGGATCAATGTGCCACTCGGTCCGGCGCAACAAGCCGTGCAGGGTGCTCGCTTCCCGTGTCGTCAGGTTTAACCGCCCGAGGATCCGTCGGATCATAATCATCGTGTTCTCGCGTTTGAATTTCGGGTGATCAACCGCATCGAGAAACCGATCGATGTGCCGGTACAGGTACCCCATCTCGTACGGTGATGCGAGTGCGTACCCGTTCCGGGGAAGGTTTGCCAGTTCATAGCAGACAATCCCCACCGCGTGGGAGAGGTTAAGAATAGGGTATTCTTCATCTGTCGGGATCGTGCAGATGATGTCGCTTCGTTTCACTTCTTCGTTATTCAACCCCCAGTTCTCGCGCCCGAACAAGATCGAAATGCGCCCGTCTACATCCCTGATGCGTTCGCGCAGTTCTTTTGGGGAAAAAAAGGGCATCCTCATTGGCGTGCAGACCGATTTTGACACTTCCCCGGTCGTGGCAATGACAATATTGCTCCGGGCAAATACATCTTCAATCGTGCAGTATTCCGCAGCCAGGAGTATATCCTGAGCATGCGAGGCGCGTGCGTTTGCCTCATCGCCCAGTGCGCAGGGATCGATGAGCACAAGCCGTCTGAAGCCAAAGTTCTTCATCACCCGTGCGGCAAATCCCACGTTGCCCTCGTAGAGAGGCGCAACCAGCACAATGTCAATTTCGGGCATAAAAAAATTACTGGATTGCATCCACGGTTGCCTTCAAAACCGCTGCACCCTGGTCGTAGACTGCATTGCCGACAACAATTGTATCTGCGTATTTACTCATCTGTGCAGCTTTTTCGGCAGAGTTGATCCCGCCACCATAATAGAGAATAGAATTGCGGATCGCATCTGATACAGCTTTAACAACATTCGGATCGCCGAACATTCCACTGTATTCGATATAGATAATCGGGAAATGGAAGTAGTGATCAGCGACAGCCGCGTAGGCAGCGACTTCATCTGCTTTCAGATCGCAGAGGGATTTTGTCAGTTTCCCAACAGCAGAATCCGGGTTCAGGACAATGTATGCCTCTGGGACGATCAGGTCCCATTCGATCTTCTGTTTCTGCTTCTGGATCCAGGTACTATGCTTGCCGACAATCCACTGCACATCTGTCGAGTTTATGACGCTCGGCACAAAGACATAATCGATCCCCTGCATGAGAACAGCATCCGGGCTTGCCGGTTCCATGACAAGCGGAAGGTTGTACGCCTTCACCTGTTTTTGCAGGGCGGCGAGGTTCTCCTGCGTCACGTTTAAAGTACCGGAAAGCATCAGCGCATCGGTACCACTTGCGGCAATCGCATCGATGTCACCGGGGCGAAGCTGCTTGTCAGGATCGAGTTTTGTCACGTGCACCCAGTCTTTCCACTTCATCAGTATCAACATTACGTTGGTTCTGGATGTCAATAAACTGGTATCATCCAAAATAGTGGGCAACGTCCGATCGTATCGGCAAATTCACGCGCGTCACGATAGCATATCTTTGAAGTCGTGAAAAAAAATGACATCCCTGTTTCCCACAAAAGAATCCGATGAGCAGTTTGCACAAAAAATCGGAGCGCCCATCCTGCCCGCATACCGGCATGGCAAGAACAATCTTTAGGTGTTCTGCACATTCTGCGGTTTCTTCCCTGTCCATGGTAACAGTAATGGTTTACGGGTTCCCCATTGCGGGTATTGCAATTCTGAAGAGAATTGTAAATTGCCGTATTCACCGTCAGATAGTTCCAACGAGTGAGACCAGCCATTTTCATGTCTTTGAGTGTGAACGAGTACGCGTTCATGCATGTTTTTTTTAGAACTTCCCCTTCGTGCTGGGAATTTCGGTGTTTTTACCACTCAAGGACAGTGCGTCTCCCAGTGCAACACCAAATGCCTTGAATGCCGCTTCGCACTGGTGGTGGTCGTTCTTTCCCGAGAAGGTGATGTGTGCAGTAATACCGGCTCTGGTACAGACACTGTAGAAGAAATGCTCAAAGATATCAACCGGGATCTTCCCGAGCGTCTTGTTGCCGAATGCACCTTTATAGACAAGATATCCCCGTCCTCCGCAGTCGAGTGCTACCTGCGCAATGGATTCATCCATCGGGATTGTCGCATGCCCGAACCGTTTGATCCCTTTCCCGTTGCCGATTGCCTGCTTTGTTGCGTCACCAAGGACGATCCCAATATCCTCAATGGTATGATGGCAGTCCACATTCAGGTCTCCTGTTGCAGTACAGGTAAAATCAAAACCGCCATGCTTTGCCATCGCAGTGAGCATGTGATCAAAAAACGGTATGCCACTCTCTACAGATATCTTACCCGAGCCGTCAGGATCAAACAGTATTTTGATATCCGTTTCCTTTGTCTTTCGTGAAATCTCAACAGTCCTCATCGACATTCCTCCAGAGCCTCTTTTAAGGTTATTTTTCCGCTGTACAATGCGGATCCCAGAACTGCACCATATGCACCGCTGTCCCGCAATGCGGTTACATCCGATCGTCCGGACACCCCCCCGGCAACGACTACCGGCACATGCACATGCTGGATCAGGCGTTTTACCGGATCCAACCGCACGCCCTGCTGCAACCCCTCGACATCAACATTGGTATAGAGCAATGAACCTGCACCAAGAGCTTCAAACTTCTCTGCCCATGCAAGATAATCGCCCCGGGTTTCCTGCCAGCCGTGGATGGCAACCTGCCCGTTTTTTGCGTCTACACCTGCCATCACCCGTTCGCTGCCGAATTCGCGGGCAAGTATTCCCACACTCTCCGGCTGCTGGATGGCAAGCGTGGAGATGATGATCCGGGACACTCCGGTCTCAAGCCAGCGGGCGCCATCCGCAACTGAACGAATACCTCCGCCCAACTCAATCTCAACACCGGTCGTTTTTATAAGAGTACGGATAAGTTCTGCGTTTTGTGCAAAATCCCCAAAAGCACCGTCGAGGTTTACAACATGGAGGGCATCTGCTCCCTCATCGATCCAGCGGGTGGCACAGGAGCGCGGATCTCCATAGGTGGTTGCACTCTCCCGTTTTCCCTGCACGAGCTGTACACATCTGCCCCCAAGAATATCTACAGCAGGAAAAATCCTCATACGGATCAGCGGATCATCCGTTGGATTGACATAACAAGAATGTCCCGTGCACCCGCACGTTTGAGCGCATTGATCAGTGCATAGACCCGTTCTTCACTTACAACAGCGTGGACAGCAACAAGGTCTTCCGTGGACGCAACATCCATAACCGTTGGACCAGACAATCCGGGAAGCACACTTTTCACGGCGTTCAAAGACGACCGGTTCACGTTCATCATAAGGTAACATTGCCCGCGTGCCCGTACCACACTTTCAAGGGCAAGACAGATCTCTCCTATCTTCTCTTTTTTATTTTTCAGGGATGCCCGGTTGGCAATCAGGCACGTAGACGTCTGCATCACCTCATCGATCACCCGGAGCCGGTTGATCTTTAATGTAGTGCCTGAACTGGAAAGGTCAACAATTGCATCCGCAATGCCAAGGTGGGGAGTCGCCTCGCAGGCACCCCCCACAAGGACAATGTTCACCGGCACATGCTGCCCGGCAAAATATTTCCGGGAGATGACTGGAAATTCAGTCGCAATCTTTGCCCCTTTGAGCTGTTGTGCGGAAGTAATCTCTGAATCTTCCCGGACTGCAAGGATGAGTCGTGCTTTTCCTATCTGCAGATCAAGCAGTTCGTCAACGGCAGATCCCCGCTCGGCAACCATATCCTGCCCGGTAATCCCGAGATCTGCGGCGCCGTTTGCGACATATTCGGGGATGTCAACCGGTCGGGCAAACAAAATCTCCACATGCGGATCGAGCGTGCGGGTAATTAACCGGCGTTCGCTCATCTCCGGAAGGTGTAGCCCGCTTTTTTCCATGAGATCCATGATCGGTGCCGCAATCCGTCCTTTATTCGGGATTGCCAACCGGACTATGTCTGAAAAAAGGGGGGTTTCACTGGTTTTTTTCTGCGATTTGCCTTTTTTATCTGCCTTGTTATCAGAAGGTTTTAAGCTCACCGCGGATTACCTTCTCTGTGATGCAGGTTACATTTGCCAAGTTTTCGTTGACAATACCCTCGATTTCATTGTTGAGGTCCTTGAGGGTGAAACCTTTTTTCGGCAGCACCTGGACGCTTGCGACAAGTGGCATATCGATCGGTTTTCCAATCTGGGAAAGCAGCCGGATATACATCTCTTCAATGCCATCTACCTTTTCCACGCACTCGCGTGCCATCATGGTCGAGAGCAGGTTATAGATCTTGCCTATGTGGTTGATCGGGTTCTTGCCGCTCGTTGCTTCCATGCTCATCGGGCGGTTGGGAGTGATAAGCCCGTTGCAGCGGTTGCCGCGCCCAACTGACCCATCGTCCCCCATCTCTGCCGAAGTGCCGGTGACGGTCAAAAAGACGCTCTTCTTTTTGATATCGTCAGCGGTGTTGACATGAACGACCACTTTGCGCTTTGTGTGCTTTTTTGCGATAGTGCCAATCTGCTCTTTTAAGAGGTCCATGTATTCCTGGTATCCTTTGATGTCTGCACAGTATTTATCGACAATAGCGCAGGCGATCGTAAGGGTGATGGTGTCGTTGTCGCGGAGCCCCATGATCTTGATGTCCTGCCCGATCGCGGGGTATTTCTTCCGGAGTTTTGTGTCGATAAAGTCTGATGAACTCTTAATGATCGTCTCTACATCCGAGAACGGGGCATGCCCGACACCGAACGACGTGTCGTTAGAACGCGGAACCTTGCCCTGGCAGGGTTTGAAGACGTCCCGCAGGTCGGTGGATCCGGTACCGAGCCGGCAGTCAATCATCAGGTCACGGTTGAGGTTGAGTTCAGGCAGAATTTTGTGGAGATAGTTGTGTGCAGCCTCAACAGCGATCGAATCGGAGGGGATGGTGACACCTTCGAACTGCTTGGTCGCCCGCCCGTCAATGAGGACATAAACCGGACGGATCATCTTTCCGCCGCCAAATTTCGGAGCCGATTCACCGGCTACCACTTCTCCCTGGTCAGTATTGTGGTGCAGGACAACCCCAAATTCTTCGAGATACGCTTTGCAGAGTGCCTGGCTGATCGATTCAGCGATGCCGTCAGCAAGGCTGTCCGGATGACCAAGGCATTTTCGTTCGACAACTTCAATCCGCTGTTTTTCAAGCGGTATCTGGTTCAATGCTTCAATCTGAATATTTCTCTTCATTTAGTTCCTCGGGAATTGTGTAATCTTATTAATAAAAACGACTGGATTTCATATAACGATTTCTTTTATGGCAAAAAACGTTTAAAAGATTTTAAAATCCTGAAGGCATTCTCATCTGCCATTTTACCGTCTCAAAAATTTATGCAGGATGGTCATATCGCTCCCCTTCGGTGCCTTCTTCACCGGGGGTTTTGGGGGCAATTCATCCATCTCATCATCATCGTCTTCAATTTTAGGTGGTTTTTTTGCCGGGGTCGTTTCATGTGGGAGGCGGGGCACCGTAGTGGAACCAGGTTTGTGCTGACCCAGTTTAGTGCCGCATCCCGGACAGAAATTTGCTGCATTGGGTAGCTTTTTGCCACAGTTATGGCAGAACTGCGGACCTTCGACACCTTCATCGTGTGCAGGGGGTTTACGCGCAGCAGGACGTTCGATGGGTGCGTGCTCTTCGGGTTCCGGAGTATGCCGTACCGGTTCACTTACCGGCTTTCTTACCGGAGGCACTGCAGGTTGCCTGACGGGCTGCAGCGGACTCTTCATCGCGTATTTCATTGCCGACTGCACTTCAGGTTTTTTCACCGGTTGGGGTTGTACTTCGACTCTTCCGGCTGGAGGAATATCGCGGGTGAAGGGTACAGGCACAACCGGTCTTTTCACTGGTTCTTCTATGGTCCTGAACTGCATGCGCCGTGGCGGTTTTTCCGGTTCGGGTTCTTCTTTTTCAGGCTCAGGTTCCGGTACCCGGTAACTGGTGAGCAACCTTTTTACCGGCGGTTGTTTTTCGTGATCCTTGATTGGCTGTTTTGTCGGGTGCAGTTCGTGTTTTTGCGCAGGTTTTGTTGCGCGGACGGGCTCTTCTTCAGGTTCCGCGGGTTCTTCTACTGGCGCCGCCACCCTGCGTGATTTAGTTGGCTTCGATTCCGCCTGGAGCAGCGCTATCCAGTCGTCAATCTCGGCGGAACGGTCCATCCCGTTCTGGGTAAAGACCAGTTTCATTGTCTTGATTTCGTCATCAACGGATTTGACAGAGAGCACAAGCACCGGATCAGAATTTTCGGAAAATTCGACAATGCTGCCGACAAGGGCATCACGGGGAACGTCCTTTGCGGTCACTTTCAACTTCTTTTCCTGTGTATCGATGAGAAATATCCGCTTATCGGTGAGATATGCATGAAAAGAGAATTTTTTCACCGAAATATTGAGCGAACCGATGAGCACCTGTTCACCCGGTTCAAGGATAGCAGAAAGCCCGCCTTCCTCTTCTTCTCCTTCGTCCGGTGCATCCGCTACGGGTTTGGTCGTTACACCTTTCTGCACCATGCCGCCACCGGGGGCATTCTGCCTTCCCCCGGCACCCGTGGATCTCTCCGGGTTTTGTGTAACCGTACCGCCGCAATAGCCGCAGATAACCACGTTATCCCGAATATTCATCCCACAATGAGGGCATTTCATCCATAATCTCCATTAAACGGTATCAAATCTGGATAAGTATACTATTCTCATCTGATATGAAAAGTTCTCTGATCATGTTTTCTGATTCGGCACTTGCCCTGCGATGGGAGGCACCGTCATATAACGGGTTTTTAAATCTGAACAGAGCTTGTCGATGGCTGCATCATCCGTCATCGCATGCATATAGATGCCAGCCGAATCACGGGAAGAACAGACAAGTGAATTGATCCGGCAGGCAGTTTCATTCCCGTCACGGTAACACATGTCCGGAATAATTCTGCCCAGTTCATCATTAAAAAGCGTGCCAAAGGATGTATGGCAGGTGCTTATATGCCCCACCTTACCCTTCAATAGAACTAAAAAGACACCCTTTTGTCCGGCATGTTCGTCCTCTTCTATCCGGAATGTGCAGTACTCTTCATCGCCATACGGGTTTAAGAATTCGCGATAGAAGGGGTCATCCCGCTGTTTTAGTTCTGTGAGAAAACTTCCCGCCATACCGGAAAGGTACTGGGAATACGCACGTTCAATATCCGGTTTTTTATCGCTATACGCGGGCAAGGACATGATCCCTGCAAGAGTCCGTGTTGAGCGGGAAAAGAGTGCTACTTGTATGCTCCGCCCGAATTTTACATTGACATGCCGGAAAAAGAGCGTCTTTTCTCCGACAGGAACAGCAATAGACCCATCCTTCAGCTTAGAGAATGATCCTGTGTTTATCTCCCTTGCTGCCTTCGGTACCGGGTGCCGGGTGGTGGGGACCTGCAGCCGTTTGACGATCACACTTTCCTGCACCAGTTCAGCCCAGTCATCTGGAAAACGGCTCGTATTCAGGTACTGCCTCCAGTGCGGGTCACGAATCTTTGCAATAGAGACAAGGCGGAATTTTTCTTTTTCCGGGATATATTTTGCACCGCAGTGCGTACATTCGACATAATAATCCGTATGAGGAACCCCGAATAACTCTTTTCCCGTAACTTTCTGGAGAATCCCGGCTTTACATACCGGACACTTTGCAAGCCATGCCGCCGGGGGTTCTGACCCCGGCAGGGGATCGGGAGAGATATACGGGGTTGGTGTTTCCGACGCGATATGCCATGACCATGCCGGAAGGAGCCGTAGCCCACGGGTGAGGGTATGAGTACAACGGTCCTGAACATCTGTCTTTTCAGCGATCCCTGCCCTGATAAGCACATCCGCAACAACCGGGGCTGATTCCTTACTGTTCGCGCCCATCCGCAATTCAAGGCAGCGATCAAATCCCTCCACCATATTTTTAGCCATCGCCGGGGATGTCCGACACGGGAGAGTACGGGTAGCCTCTGCATTGAGACATTCCATGGACACGCCGACCAGTTCACCGGTTACTTCTACTCCCTTTTGCATGAACGGGAGCCGGTCAACACGACGGTTTATCGTCTCGCATGCCAGGGTCAGAAGTGCCGGCATTATCGGAAAAAACCGGGGAGCATCCACATCAACCACGCTGTTTGTACCAGTTGTGAGCCAAAAAAGATAAACAATTGCACCAGCGGTTCACAGGTAATCTGATCCGGGAACCGGCTGATCGGATTATGGGGCTCGAATGGCACTGTGCGGGGGCACAGTTTTATGTACCAGTATCCCGACGAATTCACAAATTCCGTCGTTACCACGCATCCCTGCGGTTTACCGGCGTCGAACCGGGATGCCGAGGTAAATCGTGATGCCATTTCATCGTAAAAATCATACTCGTTATACCGGAAAGAAAAGGATAAAAGGCACCCGAACCAAGCAGGAAGCAGGGTGTCTGATTTGCACAAGTCCTTTCCTTTCGTTATTTTTGCATGTATTTTCCTTGGAGGAATCATCCTTTCAGCTGGATGCCTGCAGGAGTCCGCATCCATGCCAAAACCGGTTGATTCACGATACAATTCCCCGCCGCCTGCGGTCAGCGCTGCCCTGCAGGGTATCATCAGTTCCGGCATCACAAAAGCCGATGTTCCCGGTATCCAGATCGAGATCTCAAGCCCGCAATGGACCTGGAATTCCGCAGCAGGAAATGCCTCCCTGTCGACTGACATTCCCGCACGACCGGGCATGCGTTTTATGATCGCGAGTGTAACCAAATCCTTTACGGGCGTCGCTATCCTCAAACTTGTTGATGAAGGAAAACTCTCGCTTGACGACCCCATCGACCGCTGGCTGCCACCCGATGTGTCGCAGAAGATCACGAACAGCTCGGTGATAACCGTCCGCCAGCTCCTCGACCATACAAGCGGCATTGCCGATTATGACGAGATGGGGATCATCAATAACGAATTAGGAAGTCCGGATACGCCGATCCCGTACCAGACTGCGATGTGGCAGGGAATTAACGCGAGCCCGCTCTACCCCCCGGGAGCAGGATACACGTACTCGAACGTGAATTATATCCTCCTGACGCTCGTCATCGACAAGGCTTCTGGCGTTCCTTACGAGGATTATATGACACGGAACCTCTTTGTTCCGGCTGGCATGAACGACACGTTCATCCACCGGACAAACCAGATTACCGGACCCCATATGGAATGCCTTGATACGATTGGCAATACCAGCGCCATAACGGATTACTCGAATATCTATATCCAGTTTGATCGCGGTGCGGGAGATATTGTCAGCACGGCAGCGGATCTCAACCGTTTCCATCATGCGTTGCGGACAGGACAGCTGATCAGCCGGCAGTCGCTCGCTCTTATGCAGGAGCCCGCACCCCAGTCAGTTGTTTTCACACCAATACCGGGTTCCGGAAACCTTACCTCAGGATCCGGTCTTGGGTATAGCATCATTCGTTATCCCCCTTCGTACAACCTCACCTTATACGGGCACCAGGGCGGGTATCCAGGCTCGAGTACGTTCTGGTTTTACTGGGCGGAGAAGGATACCTACCTTTCATTTAACATAAACTCAATGACAAAAGAAGCAGGAGTACAGGAGAATATTTTCAACCCGGTCCTCGTTTACATCAGTAAGATGTAAGATCAATATCCCCTTTTCTTTATAGTCCCTTCTTCTCTTTTTTTGCATTACCGTCTCAAGGCACTCCCGGATGTCGGATCGGTGTTACAGGAAGTTACATAATCACGACATAAGTTATCGATTATAAAAAACCGGTAACAAATCGTGAGGGGATGTCAGGTTTACCGACACCTATCCGTCTTATTTCACCAGGTTGCCGATGAGTACAACGGGTTTGGGAACCCCGCACAAATTACCAAATTTGTTGATGCTGTATAACGTTAATATGGTCTCATCATCCAGTTTTTTCTCTCCGATCCCAATCCGGCTCAACTTGTCACGAATAATTTTTATTTTCTTGTCAGTGTGTTGCATTTTGTTACTGGTACTTTGTCGTATGATATGATGAAGAGATGTTTAACCAGTTTATCTGAAAATACTCACCGGATTTTCAAACGGGGTTTCGTCATTGGATTAGAACTATACCCAAAAAAATATTTCTGGGGATTTTTTCCCCACATCTTTTTTTTACAGTTCAGGTCCATTTCCCAGCTAGGGGAGTATCCCCGGTCAGACCATATCCAAATGCGGAATACATACTACCATCGGGGGCTCTGAGATAGAACGAACCGTCGCGGAAAACACCTACCTCGGTCTTGCCATCTGCGTTCCAGTCGCCTGCTACAGGTGAATCCCCCCTCAGACCCCACCCAAATTGGGCATACGTGCTACCATCGTTAGCCCTGAGATAGAATACCCCGTCACGGAACACACCTACTTCAGTCGTGCCATCTCCGTTCCAGTCTCCGGCTATGGGTGAATCTCCAGCTTGACCATATGCAAACCATTCTGTAACACCAGTGCTGTTCCTGAGGAAGAACAACCCGTCGCGGAACACGCCTACTCCGGTCGCGCGATCTCCAGTCCAGTTGCCAGCTACAGGTTTGTCCCCGGTCAGACCATACGAGAATGAGGGTCCATCCTTGAGATAGAACGAACCGTTGCGGAATACGCCCACGGTATCCACTCCAGTCCCCATCCAGTCACCGGCTATGGGTGTGTCGCCCGTCAGACCATACCCAAACGCAGTAGCATCCTTGAGATAGAACCAACCATTCCGGAACACGCCAACAGTATAAACACCCAATGGGGCATTCACCGTGATATAGTTAGCAACCGTTTTGGTATCCGACCCGACTGCATTCGTTGCGAGCAGTGAAACCGTGTAGGAACCGGCGCTGACATAAGTATAAACCGGATCCTTGACTTCCGAGAAGTTACCATCCCCAAATGACCAGTTCCAGCTTGTCGGCGAGCCGGTCGAAGTGTCAGTGAATGTGATGATTAGCGGTGCGGTGCCAGAGGTGGGTGTTCCCACGAAGTCGGCAACCGGGGCTACTTCAGAAGAAGTGACTGTGATGTAATTCGTCCGTGTGAGTGTATCACTGCCTTCCGGATTGGTTGCGGTTAGTTCCACGGAGTAAGAACCGGCACCTGAGTAAATGTAATAGGGATTCTGGGAAGTGTCATAACTCCCGTCTCCGAAATTCCAGTACCATGAGGTAGGCGAGCCGGTCGAAGTGTCAGTGAATGTGACGATTAGCGGTGCGGTGCCGGAGGTGGGTGTTCCCACGAAGTCGGCAACCGGGGCTACTTCAGAAGGACTGACTGTGATGTAATTCGTCCGTGTGAGTGTATCACTGCCCTCCGAATTGGTTGCGGTTAGTTCCACGGAGTAAGAACCGGCACCTGAGTAAATATAATAGGGATTCTGGGAAGTGTCATAACTCCCGTCTCCGAAATTCCAGTACCATGAGGTAGGCGACCCAATTGATGTATCGGTAAACTGCACAGCAAGAGGGGCATTACCCGAAGTAGGGAAAGCGATGAAATTGGCGGCGACCGGATTGGCAGTTGTCAAGAAAAAATTCAATCGTTTTTCCAGTCCGTCCGGAGAGTATTCAGCCTTGATGCTTGCCTGATTATAAGTAGTATATCTGAGATCCAACATGACACTATTATCCGGTCGGAAAAAATCACGCCGTGCATCGCATCCGAGCGTACAGATACTTGAGAATGATGACCAGTCAGAACAACTGGCCCGGCAGTTTACGCAAGGGTAATACGAATATCCTTCTGTTCCGTAAGAATACTCATCACACAAATCCCCAAAACTATGCCCAAACTCGTGGAGAGCCATAATGCCAGAATAAGATCCATCATAAACCGTACCGAATGAACTGTAACTATTCGTCTTGTAGGTACCAAGATCCCGAGATCCACTGCCTGCGTACGTGGCAGTATTATGAATCACAATAATTTCATCAAAGAGTGTACCGGAATCTACTGCAGCGGATATCACTTTCGTATCGTCACAACACAGGAGTCGGTCAATCCCAGCACAGCCGGTATAACAACCAACATCGTTTGTATTAGGATAGAAACTAACAGCTAACGACTGACTTTTTGCGTTAAATGGTTGGGCAGCGCTAATGATATTTTGAACCTGCCCAGCTCTGTACGTAAATTTATACATATCATCCGGAGTATATCCACTTGCCAGAATGAGAAGATTGAATGTTCCCGGGCTCGACGGCACTGATACAATATCCGGCAAAACCGGGTCCTGATCAATTATTCCATAATTCTTTAATGGAACGGTGTTCACAACATGACCATTTTCATCAATAAGTCTGATTTTTTGTCCTTCTGCCAGGTAGGGAAGAACTAATGTGGCAGATGGGGCGATCCGTATTTGAGAAGGAACCGAATCATGAACCTGCCCGGGGCTCTGCATGGGAACTGTCATGACTTCCTGATAGACAAATTTCGTTGAATAAATGACTGTATTGTTCTGGTTCAGAATTTCAATTGTGGGTAGATTATCGAATTCATGTAATGAAAGATCAGGGTTTTTCTGTGGATACGCCGTTATGTTCTTTCTGATAAGCACATCAATTGAGTCCGGTGTGACGGCATCTGAGTTTTTAGCGGTCACTGCTCCTTTTTGCACGGTGACAATCATAACCCCTTTCATTGCGTTTTGAGTGTTCTGCACTCCTTTTATGGGTTCTTGGGTATTCTCCGCTGAGGCAGGCACTTCAGGTTGAATTGTCGCTTTGCACGACAGGCACGAAGAATTGGGTGTAACCTGATAAGGAGCAGTCTGATTTAATTCCTGAGCTGTTGCTGGTGCTATTTCGGATTGTGATTCCGGTGTGTTGACAGGCAGTTCAGTATGTATTCCTCCGGTTACCCCGGATAGATTGTCTAATCCCACCAATCCATTCACTACAACCGATTCATTAGCCGTTACCGGTAAACAAGCAAAGTAAAGAAGGATCACGAGACTCATTACCACAATGATCCCGTTTCGCATGTTTTAGTGAAAGTGTTATGATGCGATTAAGTTATCGCACCATCTCAGCAGTTTTTAATTTAGTAATCAGTAAACAGTGTATCTTATACTAAAAAGTGAGGTCTAATAACCGCTCATCACCGTCGGGGTATCATTGATATCGAGATACTGGTCCTTTTCCCGGGCGTATTGCGGCCAGGTAGCATTCATCCCGCCATTCGGGTTCCCCGTCTTTGCAAACCGGGTCCAGAGATCCACGATGTTAGCAGCGACCACCGGATCCGGGTTCACCCCCGGTACATTGAACAATAAGAAGGTCTCGCTGCCATGGAATGCCCCCATGTTCAGCTTGGGAATGACATAGGAGTACCGGTATAGGTACGTTTTCGGGTTCAGATCCGCCATCGATCCCGCTGCAAACTTCGCGGAGTCGGAAAAGTCGTAGTGAGTCATAATCTGGGACAAGCGGAGCTGGACCTCTGCGGTCGAATTGGCAGGATACTTTACGAGAACCGCATCTCCCTCCTCCTTCCCGAAATAGTCCCGGATAAATGTTTTGTACTCCGGAACGGTCATGTTCGCATTCGCGGAAAGCGTGGATCCATCATCGGCGTTCGTCCCGATGATAAAGGGAACCGGGTTCTCACGGTGGAGAAGGAACAGGGCGTCTACGGAGTCAGGAAGTAGCCATCCATCAATTGTGGGCTCGAAATGAAGGGTATGGGTGAGCTGCCATGAGGATGACGGCCAGGGTGTCGCATTGATCAGGTCCTGGTAGCTTACCTTTCGCATCTGCGAGATTGCATCCGGGCCCGAATGTCCGAGGCTTTGTGCGTACTCTACCCCGAACTGTTCGGCGTCGGCTTTTGAATGGACGTTATCAATAGTAGGTCCGTTCGCCCAGAAGGGCCCGCTTTCGACAATCGCCTGCTGATAAAGTCCTTTGCTCTGGGGGCTAACCAGGTGAATAAGAACACTCTCTCCTCCAGCAGATTGCCCGAATATGGTCACCCGGGACGGGTCGCCGCCGAATGCTCCGATGTTTCGCTGGACCCACGCGAGAGCTGCCTGCTGATCCATAAGTCCATAATTGCCCGAGCTGTTATGCGGGGACTCGTTGTCCAGCTGGGGATGGGCAAGGAACCCGAGAGCGCCAAGCCGGTAATTAGTCGTGACAACGATAACCCCTTTCTTTGCAAGGGTGGTCCCGTTATAGAGTGCAATCGTATCAAGCGGAGCTACCGTTCCAAATGCCCCGCCAAAGAAAAAGACCATGACCGGGAGTTTTTCATCAGCACTTTGGGCCGGGGTCCATACATTGAGGTACAAGCAGTCCTCACTCATGTTAGGAACATAGGATCTTGTGACTGGCTGGGGAGGTTCCGCTGAAAACGCTTTTGCTTCCTTAACACCGTCCCAGGGTTTGACCGGTGCGGGAGGTTTCCAGCGCAGGTCTCCGGTCGGAGGTGCCGCGAATGGGATACCGCGGTAGATCCGTAGCCCGTTCTCGTCTATTCCTGAAACATACCCGGCGTCTGTCTTCACAATACCGGCATCCGGTTCCTTCCGGGTACATCCTGCCAAAAAAGAAAATCCTATGAGGATCAGGCAGATTACCAGAACACAACTTGTTACCTTATACTTCTGCATACGCATTCATCCCCTTTGCCTCCCGATAAAAAGAGCCAGGTTCCCGGAAGGATGAGCAGCACTTTGGGGAACGTGACTATTTCGTGTCAACCAAATATAAACCAGAGAACTTTTTTGTGAGTATTACGCTACAATTGTTTAACGCTTTGTATTTATCAGTATTTGGCGACGTCCCTTCATACGTAACAGAGGGGTTTATCCCTTCCGGATCCACAACGTTCCCCAACAACAGAACTCACCGATCCCGGCACACTAAAAAAACAGCCCTTCTTTCAATTCCGGAAATGCATAAAAGCCCATTCCCGCGATCGATCACCCTTCATAAAAGTTCCGGTTAACGCACTTTTCGCAAGCCCTCCTCATACCTGACCCAGCCAAACGAGGCGATCTTCTGCGTTTTTTTTAGAGAATAATATCCCGTGTTTTTCGTAAATCCGGCACTTTTTAGAGGTCAAGACCGTCACAAGAAGCGTAAGTCTCTGACCATAAAGTGAGGTTGAGGAGAGCAGGTCTCCTATGGTCGGGGGGCAGGAGTCGACCCCCCGGTCAGGATATCCCGGCTGTTTCACCGGGCATAGATGGTGAAGGTATCCCCAACTTCCCACATATTGGTCACCGGATTGAGCACCTTCTGTACTCCGCTGAATTTCCCGCTGTCTTCATGAACGGTAATGACAAGGTAGCCGACTTTCTGATCATTTTGGGCGATGGGCTGGAGCGGGTATTCCACTGTAAGTGCCGGATCGGCAAGCGCAGGATCAAAAGCCAGCATAGCTGCCCCACCATTGCCGCCGAGCACCTGCTGAACACTGCTGTTCTCACCCCGGACATACATATGGGAATGCCCGCAGAAATAGGCAGGAACGTTGTTGTTCAGCAGGCTTGTCCAGAACATATCGCGCTGTGCAGGATGCATCGCCAAGCTGTAGGCTATGTCTTCTTCCGTACCGGTGACCACAAGGTATGCGGGGGAATGCCCGAAAACAAACATAAATGGTCGGGTGTCCTGCGTGAGCTGTTCATCGACCCAGCTCTGGTTTACCGTCTCCTTGATGCCATTATGTGCGATATACTGGTCAAGGGCAATGAACTTCGCACCCTTATACGTGAACGAATAGGAAAGGTTCTCTTCTCCGGGCGGGCCGTTTTTCGGCATGCCGGATGCCACTGTGATGCGATAGGCTTCGAGAAGGGGAGCAATGGTCTGGTTAGGACCATCCTCGTGATTTCCTCTGAGGACATACAGCGGGATTCCGGTGCCCGTTGTATAATTATGGATGGGAGAGACTGCCTGCATCCAGTTCTCAAACTGACCTGAGTAATTGGTTGCCATAGGGGATTCATTGGGTAATAACATCCACCCGTTGACCAGATCACCGGTATACATGACCAGGTCCGGCTTTTCTGCAGCAACTGCCGTAGCAATCGGGCTGAGGTACGGACTGATGCCGGTTGTCGTATTATTCGCGGGGTCGGGAGAATCCCCAAATACAACAAATGTCAAATTCCCGGACCCGGATGTCGTGAATCTTCCTGCAATCGGTACATCTCCGGGCAGACCATACACAATGTCGGTAGCACCATTGCGATAGAACACCCCTTCACGGAACACTCCTACATCAGATATGCCATCTCCGTTCCAGTCGCCGATTACCGGTGTATCGGTGGGCAGACCGTACACAATGTCGGTAGCACCGTTGCGATAGAACACTCCACCGCGGAACACTCCCACTTCAGATATGTGATCGCCGTTCCAGTCGCCGATTACCGGTGTATCGGTGGGTAGACCATATACAATATCGGTAGCACCATTGCGATAGAACACACCGCCGCGGAACACTCCTACTTCAGATATGTGATCGCCGTTCCAGTCGCCGATTACCGGTGTATCGGTGGGTAGACCATATACAATATCGGTAGCACCATTGCGATAGAACACACC
>Ga0208494_1000169_pt1 | contig 18838 bp, 22 predicted proteins | sample CryBogmetaGMA10M_FD_184544 | JGI IMG/M metagenome (GOLD analysis project Ga0208494, IMG submission 184544) | Freshwater microbial communities from Crystal Bog, Wisconsin, USA - MA10M (SPAdes) | ecosystem: Environmental > Aquatic > Freshwater > Lake | place: Crystal Bog, Wisconsin, USA...
CTTGTTGCAGATGGTCACGGTCGTCGGTCTTGTCATGGTGTTGATGGCATGGGTGTACTTCAATCTCGGCTGGCTCAAACAGGATTAACAACAATATGTAAAGGGAGCAAGTTTATGCCTGACGATACAAAGCAGAAAAATAATTGCGCATCCGTAAAATTCCGGACAATTGCACATTTCTATGACCCGGACGATCCGACTCCTGAAAACAACCGGGAGTTGTCCGACCGTGCCGAAACCCAGATCTTCCATGAAGTGCTGGCAGTTCCGAGAGGAGATCATGCAGATCTGTGTGACCATCTTGAAATTCTGCTCCCGGCATCTGATCTGATGCCTGCCCGCGAGACTGCGATCGTTTCATCGATCCGGTCTCATTTCCGGCTCCGTGCGGATGAGGTGCGGCGGGACATGAAACTTACCCAGAAGGTTGGGCTCCGGGAGGTCCGGCTGACAATTGCCGTATGTATTCCCTCATTTATCGGCATTGCCATCTGTTCCCAGTTCAAGGGCAACCCCATCAATGAAGTCGTAGAGAATGTGCTGGTGATCTTCTGCTGGGTGGTGATTTGGCAACCGTTCCAGTCGCTTGTCTTCGACCGGTGGACACTGTCTAAAACGGCAAAGGTTTACGAGAAGATTGCAGGGATGGAGATCCGCGTGCGACCGGTGTAATCCAGTGCAACCTGTGCTGCAGATCGTCCCGGACATCCCGGTATTTTTTACCATCCGATAAAACAGGTAGGGATGCGTAACAAATTTTGTTTGTGGAATTTTTACGGTTCCACACCGGTCCTCCTACAGGGGAATGCAGATGGCGGCAAGAATACACAACGGGAAAAAACAAAACAGCCGTTTGAGAGGACACATCGTCAGGAAACGGTTGATTAAATAGGCAGGATCTTACACCACACAGATTACCATGATGATGAACGCAGCGGCGAGGAGTCCCCCCGAAATTTTCTGAACAATTGTCCCAGTTTATAAAAAATGAATGGATTTTTCTATCGTATTTCCATCAGTTGATTATTAGTTGGTCTGGAATAAACGCTCAGCATACGGCGCAGCGATCAGGATAATTGCACCGGCAAAAAGAATAATCCAGGCATAACCAAAGCTGAAAAAACCTGCTGCAAATGATCCAATAATCCCCATATCCCGAATCCCGTTATACGCGGCTATAGCATCAGCGAAAAAAACAAGGATCGTGATGAAGACCGCTATTCCGGCACCCTGGGCTTCCTGAATCTTTTTTGCAAAGAGGAGCCCGATGATAACCAGGGCAGTGAGGGTTAACGCTCCCCCGTAAATGTCGAATCCAACCGTAAAAAACGAGACAGACAGGGTTTTCCCAAGGACGGAAACGGAGAATAACGGTGCAAAACATCCAATGATGAGAAGAACTGCCCCGATAATTCCAATAATCTGAGCCTTTGAGGCTCCACAAATACTACAGTTTTCCATGCGGTTCATTTCATTTTTGATTATTAAAGGGTATGGATTTTTAGGTATTCTGTCTCCTGCATGGGGGAAAAATAAAATTTTTTGCCGGGAATATTTTGCCGTGAAAAAATCCTGGCTCCCTTTATTATTTTCTGTCCACGATATATCCCTTGATAGCAGTAAGGGTCGTGTTATCCATCATCACCGAGAAGTCAAGGTCTACGACAAAGACCGGAAATGCCCCTGCAAGAGAATTCCGCTTTATGGTGTAGATCTTGGATTCGAGCAGCAGTGCACTCGTCTCAAGGGGATTCCGATCCGGATTTGAATTCTTGGACACCCCCAAATTCTTCGTGTCAAGGAGATCCTGGAGTGAATGTTCCTTGAAATCGAAGAGCCGGTCTGCCATCACCCTGCTGGTAATCCCATGGATGTACCTGACGATGAAGTACTGGCTGATGGCAAGGATGGCGAGAAGACCAAAGAGGTACCCGAGCTCATCCAGCTGTGACTGGTCGATAAAGGCACCCAGCGTTACACCCGGCAGGTAGATCATGGTGATTATAAACAGGAATATGGCAAGCAAAAAGCCGAAAATGAACATGGCAGTAACCAGCCGGGTCGGCAGCTTCTGCCGGTGAAGACTGTTTTTTACCTGCTCCACTTTTTTTACATACGTCATTGAGAAGGGTTCCATCTTCCAGACAAGCAGGTAGAAGATGACAATAATGGCACACTGTGCGATGACAATGAGCGTAGTAAAGAGCGGAAGACCCCGGTAATAGTGGATGAGGGCAAACACAATGTCAATAGAGAAGACGAGCCCGAGCCCGAGTGACAGTGTCCGGCTATTGATGAAGAGCGCGTTGGTAAATAACCGGGTAATCCGGGATGTGCCGGATGTTACTCCGATCTCATGGAGCCATGTACGGAACCGGGAGATATCCGCTGCCGGGAGGTTGGCTTTTTTGAAATTTGTCGGGATAAGCAGGGTGATAAAATAGAACATGTTGAGGTAGAAGCTGGCTGCGATAAAGAGTGCGATATAGTCGGATCTGACCCGGAAAAAGATCACGTTCGTAAGAACACACGCGAGCAGGACGATTATATGAATTGCCTGAGGCCCTTTTTGGGTCATCAGGTCAACACGGTTTTTCTGAACAGATGATAGTTCGTCTATGATAACCTGCTGTAGCGGCATGTTGTTCCGGGATCCCGAAAGAATTGTGTCAGTAGACAACTGTGTCACCGTATCGATTTGCAATTCACTACTCTTGATGATAAGAGCCGCACACGTAGTTAAGTTTTTGTAAATTTTAAGTGTTCTTTTTTTTCTGGTCGGTTTTTCCTGTGTAGGTTGATGGGGTATGCCGTGACCGTCAGTTCATCCGGAGCCGCTGCTCAAAAACTCTGTCAACAAAACGGACATTAATTGTGGCACGCTACAGATAATCTTTGTCAGAAGCGCAGGATCTACGATAAACTCCTCAGGAGAATATCCCGAAATTTCATGACATGAGGGTGAGATATAGACAAAATTGTTGTTGGGAGCAATCCAGTACTCCCAGTCAACAGTAAAGTCTGCCATAGTATGGAATTTTTCCTCACTCTACCGGATACGGGACTCATTTTCAGCGGGACTCCCCATACTTCTGCCTAATTTCCTTCTCATTGGCAGCGATCTGTTTATATACACGCTGCAGATTTTCTTCCGCCTCTTTGCGCAGGGTAATATCACGGACGCTTGCCTGGAGGTAGTATTCATCCGCACATTTAACACGGTTCAGGGTCACTTCGGCATAAAAAGGAATGCCATCAGAACGGAGGTATACCCATTCAAAATACTGGGGCTCTCCCTTAAACGCTGCATCCATTTTTCCTTTTGCTTTATCTGCTGACAACTGCCCGTCGGTCTGGAGTTTCGGTGAAAAGGCAAAGGGGGATCTTCCATTAATCTGGTCTCTGGGACGTCCGAACATGACTTCTGCCGCTCTATTGGTGTCAAGAATGAAATTGCGGTTCGTGAGCCAGATCGCATCACCCGCACTTTCAAACATTGTCTTGAAGAGGGTTAGGTTCTTCTCTTTCTGCACTTCTGCCAGTTCTTTCTTCAATTCGGCTCTTATTATCACAAGGCTGATCTGGTCTGCCAGGACAACAATAATGATAGCGGTACCTGCAACCGACAAGAGTATGACCGCTGCTGATAACAGTGCGGGATTAACAATGTTAGGCCCGGCCAGAACAACCAGACATATCCACCCCTCTATTAGCACAGCAGCGATAATGGGCGGTATAAAACTTCTCAGCATCAGGGCCCGGACGGAATTATCCAGAAATACGGTCAGGAGCCGTGAACTGGTTCCAAGATATGCAAGCAATCCCGTTCCCATTATCACAAACAGGACTGCAGATAACACTGTTACAGGATAGATGGATCCCCCATAAAGGTATGGCGATTGGTACGCGTAGCCGATTAGGGTAAAGGCACCGATGAATAAAACAATTGCTGAAAGCACGGCATCGATTTCCCGCATCAGCGTGTGGGGGAACCTGGAGGTGAGCAATACGAATGCGATTAAACTTAAACCGATAACAGTAACAAAAGATCGGATCGCCAGATCTGTTGCGCCTATGCCCTCTCCGTTGAGAACCACCGCCCCACCTTGGGTACCCTCCAAGAAATAGCTGATTATGAACAGTAATGATATGAGGAAGATAGCACCGGCAAGTACTACAATGAGGGTATGAGACCAGCGCTCATCCTTCCAGCGCTGGATTGTAAAAAGGCAGATGCCCAGTACGAGATCGAGTATAACGGTAAACGGGGTGATCAATAGAGGGAACAAGCCTGATAGTAAAATAAGGGTGAGACATATAACAAGAAACCCGCATCCCTGTGCAACAAGGGGCAGGCTCATTAGTAGTCTGCTGTCAGTTCCTGGAGATTCCATCATCATGCATTCCCCCATCGATCATTTTTATTCCCTCATCCCTGTTCCCGCCGACCATCTAATAACCGCCCGGGAAAAAGAACTCTGTCCCATAATAACTAGTTGTGCGGATCATCATACCCTGTCCCGTAGCACAAAGACGCGGGGGATGGGGATGGGCTTGGTTTCCTGGATGATGGCCATACTCTTGAAGATATTCAGCCTTCATTTATATTTATAATGTTGGGCTTAGTACTCATGCTTGTCGGTCTAGTCAAATCAACAAAAAAAAGGGAGTTATACCGATACTGCAATGATAGCGTCATCCTTTTTCATGAGCAGTCCGGCAACGATACTGATAATACCGTAAATTATACCGAAAATCCCGATTATGATGACGACAACTAACGCCCCCTTTGTCGGGAACGGCACTACCGCGATGAGTAAGCCGAAGATTATTGCGATAAACCCGGCAATCCAGAGGAGGAATCGGTGCGGTGCACCCTTCATGGCTGCCGCAAAGATCACATCGGCAATCCCGGTTACGATCAACCAGAGTGCCACAAGGAATGTCATCACCACGATGAGCCAGATCGGTGAGACAAAGATGAGGATTGCAATGATAACCCCAATGACCGAAAGAAGAAAAGTACCCCACCGGTGGAGAGGCGGATACTCAGAAGAGATGCTGATACCGCCCATGACAATGCTGATCACAAGCAGGAAGATTCCCACAAGGTACGCAATTACCCATTCCATACTGACCGGAACGACAAAACAGAGGATCCCGATGATTAGTGCAAAGACTCCTCTGATGAGGAGCCCGCCTTTGGTAATAATTTCCATATCCATGTTTTCACCTCAGGGAAGGCGGGAGGTCCACAATGCGGGTGCACAGTACTCTCATGATAAATCCGGCGACCATCTGAAAATTTACAGGATCATCCGGGATTCTTACCGTATTCCCTGAATCATTCCTTAATACCCCACTCATATATAGATTTGTAGTATTTGGTTAATCATCTGAAGCACTATTAATCCCAAAATCCTTCTGATGTAATGGAGTTAAGAGACATGGAAATCAAAGGACCAAAAGTAAAGGATTATGTAAAGAAGTTCATGGTTGAGCCGCAGAAAAAAGTGCAATTAAAAAAATATGATTCCGGCTGGGTACAGGATAAGACTCTCAAAAACATGGGAGAGGATAAAGCACAGGAGCTGCTTCTTGAGATGCTCGAAAAAGACCGGGCTTCGCTTGCAGAAGCCCAGGAGCTGCTGGCAGCCTCCCACGAAAAGGGGATTTTGATCGTTCTGCAGGGAATGGATACTGCAGGAAAGGATGGTACGATCCGGCATGTGATGTCCGGTGTGAACCCGCAGGGATGCGAGGTTCATGGATTCAAGGTGCCGAGCGCTGAGGAGCATGCCCATGATTTCCTCTGGCGATACTACAAGGTACTCCCGGAACGCGGGACGATTGGCATATTCAACCGGTCGTACTATGAGGATGTGCTGGTGGTCAGGGTTCACCCGGAACGCATGGAAGCCCTCCCAGAGAAACTCGGACCTGATGCCAAAGGGTTCTGGGAAGGGAGGTATAAAGATATCAATGCCTTTGAAAAGCATCTTGTCAGGAACGGTACGGTCGTCCTCAAGTTTTTCCTCCATATCTCAAAAGACGAACAAAAAAATCGTCTTCTCGACCGGCTCAAGAACAAGGACAAGTACTGGAAGTTCTCGACCGCTGATCTTGCCGAGCGGGAGTTCTGGGACCAGTATGTGGAATCGTATGAAGAGATGCTGTCTGCAACATCGACCGACTATGCCCCGTGGTTTATTGTCCCGGCAGACTACAAGTGGATGGCTCGTACCTTTGTGGCAGAAGTGATCATCTCCGCAATCGATGGGCTCAAGATTTCCTATCCAAAGGTATCGGATGAGCAGATCAAGCAGCTCATGGCAGCAAAAAAGAAGCTCGAAGCGGAATAAAATAACGCGCTTCGTTTTTATCCCTCTTTTTTATCTGGAAAGAAACCGTGCGAAAGGGTAGTCTGATGGTGCTTCTTTTCTGATATGACGCCATTCTGTTGAGGGTTATCGTACCTTGTCGTACAGATACCGTGGAACGGCAAATATTTTCTTTTGAATTGCGTTTTTTTTAGACGCCGGGACTCAAGGGTTGCCGGTATCCGGATACTTGTGGACACATCCTCACTGAAACACAGTTATCAGCCTAAAACGCCAATATCCTAGCAACAGATGGGAGAGGGAAGAGCGCATATGGCAAAACAATGCGATGAACCGGTCACCCAGATCCATATCAGACCGGGCATGACCGTCAATGAACTGGTCAGCGCGATGGGAAAAGCCGGCGCGTATAACGGGGGATCACTGCACCGGGCGGCGGATATCTACGAACGGATGCTCCGCGATACAGAGACGACAAAGTTCTTCGGGCTTGCAGGTGCGATGGTGCCTGCCGGCATGGGAGGAATTGTCACTGACCTCATCAGGGACAGGCACATCGACATCCTTGTTTCAACCGGCGCCAACCTCACCCACGACATCATTGAGGCAATCGGGTGCCGGCACTTCCACGGCACCGCGTTCTGTAACGATGTCGAGCTCCGGCACGATGAGATCAACCGGATCTATGATGTGTATCTCCCCAACGAGGCATTCGAACACTTCGAGGAGTTCATGCAGGGCGTGTATGGCGCACTTGAGCCAAAGAGCACGATCTCCATTGCCGGGCTCCTCAGGCACATCGGCTCACACCTCAAATCCGGTATCCTCCACACAGCAGCAGAAAAAGAGATCCCGGTCTACTGCCCCGCGGTGCAGGACTCGATGGTCGGGCTCCAGTACTGGCTCTTCTCGCAGACGAACAAAGTGACAGTAGACGCATTCGCCGACATGCCGGCATTGATGGACCGCTGTTTTACCGCAAAGAAAGCCGGGGCGATGCTCATTGGCGGAGGTGTGCCGAAGAACTTCATCCTCCAGAGCATGCTCATGACCCCGAACGGCTTCAACTATGCGGTGCAGCTGACCGGGGACCGCCCGGACCTTGGCGGGCTGTCGGGAGCAACGCTCGACGAAGCCCGGTCGTGGGGCAAGATCACGGAAGACGCGCAGGCGGTGACGGTGTACGGCGACGCAACGATCACCCTGCCGGTTCTCGTTGCCGCAGTCATGGAGCGGATGCACCATGACTGAACTGATCCTCGCGCTGGACGTAACGGAAAAAAAGAGGGCACTCGCAATCGCCCACGCATGCGCCCCGCATCTCGACGCAATCAAGGTTGGCTACCCGCTCGTCCTCTCCTGCGGGCTTTCGATCGCACAGGAACTCGCCGCAGAAAAACTCCCGCTCATCGCCGACTTCAAGGTCGCTGATATCCCGAACACGAACCAGCTCATCTGCGAACAGGTCTTTTCCGCTGGCTTCTCCGCCATCATCTGCCATGGGTTTGCCGGTATGGACTCAACAAAAGCCTGCGTCGCGGCGGCACATGCCCATGGCGGCGCATGTTATGTCGTCGCGGAAATGAGTCACCCCGGCGGGAATGAGTTCTTTTCTTTCGGGGTTGCTGAACAGATCGCATCCAATGCCATGATTGCGGGCGCTGACGGGATCATTGCACCCGCCACCCGTCCTGACCGGGTGAAAGTCCTGCGCGGCATTATAGGCACAAAGAAGATCCTCTCGCCGGGTATCGGGGCACAGGGTGGGGATGCCGATGCCGTGACTCTCGTAGTGGACGGCATCATTGTGGGTCGATCAATTTATGATACCCCCGACCCTGCTGCCGCAGCAAAGGGATATGCCTGGGTCCGGACACGGAAAAACGCACCGGATTAATTGCTCATGCCATGATTCACCGGGCATTTGCCGGGGAAGCGCCGCATGCATCACGATTATTTTTTGTATGCGTGTGGCACGCAGATGCATCCTGGTCGTTTTTATAAAATCTCTCCGGAGATTGGGGTACACCGGAGACCAGTTTCACAAATCTCCCCAAATTTGAGACCGGATTGCTACGTGAGCGCCCGTGCGTACCGCAAACGCGATACCGGATGCAGTGCACGGTCTAAAAATTTATTAATGACGTGTGCGATGTTATAGTATGAATTGGAGTACGGATCAGAAGAAACTGGCAGAAAAATACAAGCGCCTCAACGATATTCCTCAAAGCGAGCGCAAATACAAGTGCTTTACCTGCCACCTTATCGTGAACGAGGATCCGTGCCCGAACTGCGGGGAGAAACATATTGAGATCATGTGCCCCCTCGATAACTGCCACTGCACCCATGAGATGATCTCGGGAATCGATTACTGTCCCCTCTGCGGTAAACCCGTCTGTCCCGAATGCGGCTCCCATGATGTCGTCCAGATCAGCCGGGTGACCGGCTACCTGCAGGACGTCTCCGGGTGGAACGCGGGAAAACAGCAGGAACTCAAAGACCGTAGGCGATACTCGGTCGCATGAGATATTATCTCGATCCCAACACTCTTTTTGTCCGCGGTGCGTTCCGCGCCGCAAGCACCGTAGTCGCCGGTGGCATCCGCAGTGTCTCCACGCTTATGATCCACACCGTTCCTGCGGGATTGAGCCACGATGCGCCGGCAAAGGAACTCGATCGTGTCGCCGCGGCAGCCGGAATCGGCGATGCCTGTTTCGGGCTTTTAACGACAGTTCCGGTACAGAACCTTTGCGTGCTCCAGTATGATTTTGTAACGGTCTTTATCACGGCAGGAATCCATAACGAACCTGCGAGCACGACCGGAACCATCAATATCATTGTTTACAGCAGTGAGGGCATGGAGGACGCAGCACTGCTTGAAACGATCCTGGTCGCGACCGAGGCAAAAGCCGAGGCTCTGCTCGAAGCAGGGTACACCATTACCGGCACCTCCACTGATGCGGTGATTGCCGCGTGCGAGGGGGCGACAAAACACCAGTATGCCGGGCGGATCACGGATGTCGGAAGGCGGGTCCGGGATGCGGTTAAGAAAGGTGTTCCGGAAGCGCTCCGGCGCAACGAAAATGGTGTGGATCACCGCGAACCGGCGTTTTTCATCTACAGCCGGTTCAAGGGGGAACACTGGGTGGAATGGACTCCACATAACTGCCCATACTACCCCTGCCACTTTCCCGGGCAGCGGTGTGACTTCTGCTACTGCCCGTTCTATCCATGTCGCAATGAGGAACTCGGGCGGTGGACGGCGGGTTTGAATGGCGGCGGGGTATGGAACTGCGCGAGCTGTACACTTCTCCACGAACCCCTCGTTGCAGATTACCTGAACAAATATCCCGAATCTTCGCTTGAAGAACTGGTGCGGCTCGTAAAGAAGCCCCCCCGGTAACTTATTCTCCAGTACCGGGCGCTGTGCACAGCCCGGGGATGCCATGAAACCACCGTGCTCTTTTTTTAATATGCTCCGGAGATTCCTGTGCAGTAAGGGACTACAAAAAAAGAAATGAAATTACTCTTTCATATCGAGCGCCTTTAAGAGCTCGGGCAGCGGGATGCCGTGTGCTTCGGCTGCTTCGCGGATCGTCTCACCGCGGGCGATTGCACACCCGACACATCCCATACCAAACTTAAAAAGCGCGTCAGTTGCCTGGGGCTTTGCCTGAAGAAGATCGTAAATTGTGCTGTCAGCTGTTAATTCAACCATACCTTAGGTAATCTATCTCCTGTAACATAAACCTCACCATCGCACCGTTCACTTTCACACCGCGGACTGATCAATATATAGGCATGATCAGATCTGATAGATTATTGGAGATGTACGAAATGGATTATTCCGAAAATGCAGAAAGAATCTCCCGAAAGTTTTCACAGAAAGGACAGACGGTAGATAAGAAAAAGATCGAGAACAAGCTGCGTCGGCTCGTTGACGAGTTTGGTGTTTTACCCAGTGAAGCCGAACGCAGCGTGACAAACGACCTTGCCAAGGAGTTCAACATTCCGACGCTTGGCACAAGCAGCGGAAGTGGTCCCGGCAGCGCCACTGAACAGAAGAAGATCGCAGATGCAGCACCGGGAGACTGGGTAACCATCGAGGGTAAGGTAGTCTCGCTTTCTACTCCGGCTTCGCCAACTATCGCCCAGAGTGGTATCCTCGCGGACGAATCCGGGGCGATCAGGTTCATTGTCTGGACGAAATCGAATGCACCGGCAATGACCGAAGGTTCCTGGTACCGGATCGAGTCGGCAGTTGTCGATGAATACAAGGGCATACCAAGCCTCAAGGTGCATTCCGGCACGACCATGAAGGAACTGGGGACAACTGATCCGCTCATCCCTGTACCTGTTCAGATAAAAGACCTCCACATCGGTATTGGCAGCGTCCGTGCAAAAGTGGTACAGGAATGGGAACCCACACACGATCGGATGCTCCAGTCCGGACTCTTATCTGACGAAACCGGCACGATCAGGTTTGTCATCTGGAAGGAACCAGGAAAAGAGCAACTCGAAGTTGGTTCGGTCTATTCGGCATTCTACGCGCTCGTGGACGAATATAACGGCAGGCTCTCCTTAAACCTGACAACCGCAACGGTCATGCAGGAAGAGGGGGACATTCCCACGATAAGCGGCGGCGAAGTTGCGATTCACGGGGCTATTGTGCATATTGCGCCCGGTTCCGGCATCATCAAGCGCTGTCCGGTGGAGGGATGCAACCGTGCCCTCTCGCGCCAGAACTACTGCCCGATTCACGAGATCCAGCCCAACTTTGTCTACGATCTCCGGATCAAAGGCTGGCTGGATGACGGTGAGAAGACGCACAACATCCTCATCCAGCGCGGCGTAGTTGAATCACTCACCAGCATCACTCTCGATGCGGCAAAAGAGATCGCGGAGAACAATCCGCTCGGCATGGACGAGGTGTTCCTGCGGATGCGTGACATCCTCCTCGGGCGGTATGTTGTCTGCCGTGGCAGGGAGATCGAGAACCGCCTGATGGTCAACTCGTGCGAGCGTCTCACGTTCGACAGCGGTGAGCATGCAGCGCTCCTGAACCGAGCCGGGGGTGCATCATGAGTATAAATGAACGGGACGTGGGAAAGAAGGATGCATCGTTCGAGCGCGAGCCGGCTCGGAGAGTCTTTGCAGCAGAGCTGCGCGAGTGCCGGTACCAGTTCAAGGAGGGAGACGACGAGAAGAGCCCGACCTTTGTTCTCCTCCCCACAGGAGAGCGGAGCAACCGGATCTACCTTGTCGGCACGCTGACGGAAAAACAGCGCCAGGGAGAGCAGAACCTCTTCTACCGCGGGCGCGTGGTCGACCCGACGGGAACATTCTTTGTGATGGCGGGGAGTTACCAGCCGGAGGCGATGCAGCAGATCGCGAAGATCGAGACACCGGCATTTGTCGCAGTTGTCGGAAAACCCAATATTTACCAGAAAGATCCTGCCAGTTCCCCGCTTGTGTCAGTTCGGATCGAGTCAATAAATGTCGTGGACAAGGAGACCCGTGACCTCTGGATGCTCGATGCTGCCGCACGCACGCTCGACCGGATCGATGCATTTGCCAGGGGCGAGGGCAAGGATGTTGTAACGGCAAAGGAGCAGTATCCCACACTCAACCCGGCAGTCTTTAAGAAGATGGCATACGATGCGCTGGCACAGATCAAAATTTAATTTTTCTCACACTTTTTTCGGGCAGGAAACCTTATTTTCCCATGAACCGATCACTTTCCGATGCGTATGGAGCCAAAGCAGTTGAGTGAACTCACGAAAGACCTTGACACGAAAACCCTCAAGGAAGAGGCAAAGAAACTGGGTTTGAAACTCGGGCGCTGCCCGACAAAGCTGAGCATCGCAAAGATGCTGCCCGAAGAGACGGTAAAAAAACTCGCAAAAAAGTGAACGGACGGTTGCAGAACAAAACGATCCACTGGCTATCCGCACGGCCAGCTGCGTTGAGTACATTTGTGATCGTCAGTATACCTCAACGAGTCCCTTACTTTTCCCAGTGATCGACCTGCCACCCTGCCGGGTCACGACAAATGTATTTTCGATACCGACAAGCCCGACGTCCTTAATGCCCTTCTTGGGTTCGATGGCAAAAACCATCCCTTCCTGCAACGGCTCATCAAACCCTTTCGCGATCACGGGCATTTCATCGATCCATAACCCAATCCCATGACCGAGGAACTTAACCTGGTGCGATCCGAACCCCATGAAATTCTGCAAAAATTCCGGGCTTTGCTCTTCCATGATGGTAGTGTAAATCTCTGACGGAATTGCACCGGGTTTCAGGAGTGCTGCCACGTCGTTTTGTATCATGACGCACTGCTGGTGAACCCGTATTGCATCCTCCGGGATGGATTTCCCGAACATGTACGTCATGGTCTTGTCGGTCTGGTACCCTTTATAGCCGCACCCGATATCGATGACAACGAGATCCCCGGACGATAATTTCTTCTCCCGGCACCCCATCAACGGCACCGCCGGGTGCATACCGGCAATTCCCCCGGGAGTATTCACGCATGTCGGGGTGATCGAACTCGTCCCGAACCCGATCTGTCCAAGGAGCATCTCGTTGAACATCCCAAACCGTATGATGCCCTGGTGCCCTTCCCGCACCATAAGCGAATAGAGATCATTTGCAAGTGAAACCTCATCGATTCCTTCCACAAGAAGCCCGGGTACGCAATCCTCAAGGACGTGCCGGTGGATTGCTCCGGCATGCTCCATCAGGGACAATTCGTACGCGCTTTTCACCGATCTGACATAAGCCACCTGTGCATCAAGCGCCTTCACATCCGTAAAGGGGGAATATTTCTGCAACCGCTGGAACAGTGCGAGGGACACGAAATCCGTTTCAAGGTACACAGTTTTTGGGAGCGCTCCCATTACTGCTGCTGCGTCACGGAAACTGTTCATCTTCCGGATGTCCGGGAAGAGTGACTCCTCCCTCGCCCGTTCATAACTCTGCCGTACCCAGAACACGGCGTCATTATTCCGGGGGATAACAAGCATGCCATCCTGCATGGTTCCTGTGAAATAGTAGAGATGGATCTTTGCGAAAATAAGAGCGATCTCCCAGTCGGGACTGGCATTATCCATCTGCGCCACAAACCGGCTCATCCGGTCCGTCAGTTCGCTCTTTGGGACTTTCATTGTATTCCAGTAAAATGGCTGATGATGATATTTATCGGTAGTGAAAAAAATTTTTTTTGAATCCGGTATGTAGAACTTCAGGGAATATTGACCGATAAAAAAGAACCGGAGAATGGGGATCTAATGGGAGGCTTTGCCTGCCTGCCACCGCTCCAGCACTTCACTACCCTCAACAAACACAAGACCATGTTTGTGGGCGTACAACTTTGCATCTGCTTTTGACAGCGCATAACCAGACTCGTCATCCAGCATCTCGCAGATCGTGACCGCCGGCGTGATCCCTGCCATCTCTGCCATTGCGATCGAGAGCTCGGTCTGCCCGTGCCGCTGGTCAAGGAGCCCGGAAGCCGCCCGCAGGAGCGCCATGTGCCCCGGTGTTCGGAAGACTTCGTGAAAGTTCGAACCGCCGCCGTTGAGCGCCCGCTTCACCTGCTCGGCGATCGCGTTCACGGTCAGGGTCCGGTCCCGGTCCGTGATACCGGTGAACGTGTTCCGGTGGTTCACCCAGAGCGAGAAAGAGGAGTGGTTCTTCCGGTCGTACGGAATATCCCCTTCCCGCTCTGCGACAGCTGTTGCCCGCAGCGCATCGCTTGCAAATGGCAGACCAAGCCGCTGGGCTGCCACCGGGTGGACCGCGGTGCAGATCAGCCCGCCGCCATCCTTTCTCATCCGGAAAATATCCCGGGGCGTCACCGCATCTGACCGGATCGCAAAATCCGTCTCACCTTCACGGTCATCGAAATCGTAGAGCAGGATGAACTTCCCGGCAGCAAGAGCTGCAAGTGCCTCCTCGATCACAACCCCACCTCGACTGAAACGGTATCCGTGTCCTCGATTCCGAGTTTCCTGCGCAGGGCAATGGGTGCGATCACTTCGATGATGTCCTCAGGGTAATGCGTCCTGCCCGGCACGACAATCCCGCAGGCGATATCCCCGATCCGGCAGGGGATGCACTTCGCATCGCCAAACGTCCTGCCATCGGTGGAGAAACCTTTGATCCGGGTCCAGCTGAGCGCATCCACCTTCTTTCTTGTCGGCATGCTCCCGGGTGCGAGCCGGATGTTTAACGTACCCGGGTAGGGTTCAAACCCAAGATGTGTGAGGAACTGCTGCTTGTAGGGCGCAAGGCTCATGTAGTATTTTCCCTCGCCGATCCCGGTGACAACGGTGCCGTTCAACACATAACCGGTTGCGTGCTCGACAAAAATCCGGCAGTAGTCCTGGTACTCCGTGCGGAGCTCCTCCTCGCCCCGTGCGGTCACGTTCACATGCTGACCCTCTGCAACGATCGCCCGCGTGATAAACCCGGCAGCCTCCAATCCTTTCAGCCGCCGGGACGCGGTCTGCTGACTGGTGCCGAGCAGTTCGCCAATCGTCTGGGTGGAGACAAAAACCGGGCCTTTGCATCCGCCCCGCAACGCAATCACCTTGAGACACTGGAGTTCCTCAGCCGGTATCATGGTAACCAATTTTGAGTTGCTTACTATTTATGAGTTGCTTTAAGCGGGGCTTACCGTCGTTATTCGTTCTCTGTCGAATTCCAGTTCGTTAATTATTTAATGCCATAGGTTCATGTTATTGAACATGAAATCCGGAGTGCGTAACCAGCTCGCCGAAAAGATGGCAGGCGAGATCACGCTGTCGGACTCACCGGGGCTCGCGCTGAAGAAGTGGCGCATGAACTTTGAGATTGCGCCCGGCATCCTGGCAGATCGCCTTGGCGTCTCCCCTTCCGTGATCAGCGATTACGAAGGCGGGCGGCGAAAAAGCCCCGGGACCGCTGTTGTCGGCAAAATTGTTGACGCAATCCTTGCTATTGACGAGGAGACGGACGGCAAGCACATCCAGAAATTTTCCACCATGCTGTTTTCTACGGTTGACGATGATGTGATCTACGATCTCCACGAGTATGCAAACCCCATCCCGTTAAAGGAATTTTCTGACGCGATCGGGTGCTCGCTCTTATTCGGATCGACAGACCAGACCATTTTCGGATACACGGTTGTAAACAGCCTGAATGCGATCCTGCAGCTCTCGAGTAACGAGTTCAACCGCATCTACGGGTGGAGCACGGAGCGTGCCCTGATCTTTACCAGCGTATCGACCGGAAAGTCGCCGATGGTTGCAATCCGTGTCACCCCGTTCAAACCCCGCTGCGTGGTACTGCAGGGGATTGATCCGGCTGATGTCCACCCGATTGTGGAAAAAATGGCAGAACGTGATCACATTACCGTCATGTGCACGAGCATGGACATTGACACAATCGTGAGTACCTTGAGGAACAAAGAATGGTAGGCATCATTACTTACGGGGTATACATACCAAGATACCGGATCAAGGTTGAGGAGATCGCGAGAGTCTGGGGCGCCAATGCCGCAGAAATCTCTGGCGGACTGGGCGTTTTTGAGAAATCCGTCCCCGACCTCGATGAGGATACCGCAACTTTTGCAGTCGAGGCTGCACGGAGCGCATTGCTGAAAAGGAAGATCGATCCCGAAGAGATTGGCGCCGTGTACGTGGGAAGCGAGTCGCACCCCTACGCGGTGAAACCAACTGCCTGTACTGTCGGTGAGGCGATCGGCGCGACACCCAACATGACTGCAGCAGATTATGAGTTTGCCTGCAAGGCGGGAACCGCTGCCATCCAGACCTGCATGGGACTCGTAAAGAGCAAAATGATCACGTACGGGCTTGCGATCGGGTCCGATGTTTCGCAAGGCGCACCGAGCGACGCGCTTGAATATACCGCAGCCGCAGGCGGTGCAGCGTTTATCATCGGGCGCGATGATCCGATTGCGACCCTCAACCACACCTGCTCGTTCACCACCGACACCCCAGACTTCTGGCGCCGTGAGGGGCAGGACTACCCGCGCCATGGCGGACGGTTCACCGGTGACCCCGGGTATTTCAGGCACGTGAAAGGTGCGTCGCAGCTGCTCTTTTCCCGGATGAAAAAAAGCGCAGAAGACTACGACTACGCGGTCTTCCACCAGCCGAACGCGAAATTCCCGCAGAAGGTCGCAAAAGACCTGGGGTTCACGCCAGAGCAGATCACTCCGGGTCTCGTGGTTCCCCGGCTCGGCAACACCTACTCAGGTGCCACGCCAATCGGGCTTGCGGCAACCCTCGACATCGCAAAGCCGGGCGACCGGATCTTTGTCTGTTCGTTCGGTTCCGGTGCAGGGAGCGATGCATTTGATATTACAGTGACGGCTGCGATTGAGTCGGATTTATTCCGGCGCAATGCAGCGCCCAGTGTCGAGCAGCTGCTAAAAGATCCCATCTACCTTGACTATGCACAGTATGCCAAACACAAGGGAAAGATCGTGATGCAATCATGAGAGACGTGGCAGTAATCGGCGTGGGGTGCACAAAATTCGGGGAGAAGTGGGCGTGTTCGTTCCGCGATCTCTTTGTGGAGGCAGGCTCACTTGCGCTTAAGGATGCACACCTCGCCGGCGAAAATATTGACGCGATGTACGTGGGCAACATGAGTGCCGGCAGGTTCATCGCACAGGAACATATCGGCGCCCTGATCGCGGACTACGCTGGCATGGCAACCCGTCACATACCCTCGACAAGAGTCGAAGCTGCCTGCGCCTCCGGAGGGCTTGCCTTCCGGCAGGCAGTGATTGCAGTGGCAAGTGGTATGGAGGACATTGTTGTCGCAGCCGGGGTCGAGAAGATGACCGATGTGGAGCCTGGTATCAGCACCGACGCCCTTACCGGCGCAGCTGATCGCGAGTGGGAAGGGTTCATGGGTGCAACATTTCCCGGGCTCTATGCGATGATTGCACAGGATTACATGCACCGTTACCCCTTAACCCGCGAGCAGCTTGCACAGGTTGCGGTGAAGAACCACTACAACGGGGCGAGAAACCCGATCGCACAGTTCCAGCAGGAGATCACCATTGATACCGTGATCAGGTCCACGATGGTCGCCGAACCGCTCCGTCTCTTTGACTGTTCGCCCATCACTGACGGCGCTGCTGCGGTGATCGTGGCACCGCTCGAACGTGCCCGTGAATTCACGGACACGCCGATCAGGGTGCTTGCGAGTGCACAGGCAAGTGACACGATCGCGCTGCACGACCGGCGCGACATCTCGACGCTCGATGCCAGCGTTGTTGCCGGGCAGCGGGCATTTAAAATGGCGAAGGTCACCCGCAAGGAGATCGATATGGTGGAGGTGCACGACTGCTTCTCCATCGCCGAGATCTGCGCAATCGAGGACCTCGGTTTCTGCAAAAAGGGCACGGCGGGCAGGTTCACCGCAGATGGCGAGACAGCGCTTGGCGGGAAGATCCCGGTGAACACGAGCGGGGGCTTGAAAGCCTGCGGGCACCCGGTTGGCGCAACCGGTATCAAGCAGGTCTGCGAGATCGTCCAGCAGCTCCGGGGGGAAGCAGGAAAACGCCAGATCGACGGCGCAAAGATTGGAATGACGCACAACGTAGGCGGTACCGGTGCAACGGTCGCCGTCCATATCCTCGGGAGGGTCTAAAACAATGTCAGTTGCACGGTTCTGGAGAAAGATCCCGCAGCGGTACAACCTGCTCGGCACGAAGTGCGAGACGTGCGGACGGCATTTCTTCCCGCCACGGACGTTCTGTCCTGACTGCCGCAGGGCGGGAAAGATTGTTGACCACAAGTTTGCCGGGTCGGGTACCATTGTCACCTATTCGGTGATCCACACGGCAAGTGAACAGTACGAGGCGCTCACCCCGTACGTGATCGCGATTGTGAAACTCGATGAAGGACCGCAGATCACCACCCAGATCGTCTGCCGCCCCGACCACGCAAAGATTGGGATGCGGGTAAAAAGCGTGTTCCGCCGGATCGCAACAGACGGAGAGAGCGGTATCATCCACTACGGTACAAAGTTCGTGCCGGTGGAATGATTATATCATAAAAGACGGCAAGCCGACTTTCAGAACGGCTTGCCGGAACCGATATGGTTCATCAGGCTTTTTTCACCACCGGTCAATCGGTATCCCTTTGCCCTGCCTGAACTCCTTAACTGACTGCCTGACGATCACGGATGCATCATTGTACATTAACAGGTCAGGCGTCTCAAGTTCTCCCTTGTTCAGGGCTTTGAGAGGATGGTCAAGCCGCTGAAGTTTAACAAGAACCAGCTTATCTGCATTTGCGATTGCTGCCGGCATAGTATGACCTGCTCATTATCTGTTGCAGGTATTGCGTGATTCAGGACACATGAGTTCAGGGATTGACGACATGACATGCATTAAATCCCCTTTGTGCCGGATTCCCCATTCTGCCGCAGGACTCCGGCTCTCATCTCACTCGTCCCCGCAGTATCAGATC
>Ga0208494_1000172_pt1 | contig 18419 bp, 20 predicted proteins | sample CryBogmetaGMA10M_FD_184544 | JGI IMG/M metagenome (GOLD analysis project Ga0208494, IMG submission 184544) | Freshwater microbial communities from Crystal Bog, Wisconsin, USA - MA10M (SPAdes) | ecosystem: Environmental > Aquatic > Freshwater > Lake | place: Crystal Bog, Wisconsin, USA...
GTTCTCCCGGATTATAGTTCGGGAGATCATTCTATATATAGTGTTTTACAAGCCATGCCTGATACGCGGAATTTTTTTGCGATATGCGGATAAATGCCGGAAAAATGAACCTTTAACGGGCTTGTTTTGGGGTTATTCTTTTTAAAGGTGTCCTATCAAAATCAGTATCAAAGCTCACCAGAACATGTCCATATTCATCTGCCGCAGTGTACTGGTATGCATCGTCAAAATCGAGATGATAGAGCACCATTCTAATGAACAAGTTTTTGCAGCTGTTCAGGAACAAGAGAGATCACGTTTACAGACCCCTCGATACAAGCATCAGTGAGGAAAACGGTAAAAATATCCGGGCGTTTCAACCGGGTAGTTATCACACCAATCGAGTGCAGTGAAAAATCAGTAATTCCCATCTGGTCAGAATGGACTGCTGACAGAAATTCTCCCACTTCATCAGATTTTTCCTGATCGAGAAGCCGTTCCAGCCAGATATTTGTATCAACAAGATACATGTGCTAATCGCCACGCCACTCAAGGGCTTTTTTCTGAAGATCCAGGGAGGTGTATTCATTTTTTACGTCACGCAGTGCTCCAGCCCAGTCCTGACGCAGGACGACTCCCCGTTTCGGCATTTTTCGTTCTAAAAGAAATTGCATAAAGTTGATTACCTCTATCCGTAGATCCGGTGGCAGATTTTTTGCCATTTCTTCAATTTCGGACATGGGACAAATACACCATCAGTGTTTATTTGTACCTGTCCATAAAATGATTTCGTCAACGCGCGATCGTCGATCCGGACGAGGAGATACGCGGCAGTTAAGAGCGTATCTTTCAACGCTCAGGAATTCTTCGTCAGACTAAGCACGATGAGATAAAAAAGTCGTTTACCCTTTTCAATGGCAAGTATTTCTGCCTCATCGTCAAAGTGAGGGGGTAATCTGGAGGATTAATTTAGATCTCACTTGCAGTCGCTTGAACCGCCTTGCCCAGGTGCGACCTGCCGAGGCGTCGCACCGACCCCCATCAGGGGGTGGGTTTCCTCACAATGCAGGGGTTTGGGGGCGGCAGCCTCCATAAGATTATAGGACGGCGACCAGATTTACCCACTCAAAATAGCGATGAGCCGTATTTCTTCATATTCTTCGAAGAGTACTACGATTGCATCAGGATTGTTGGCGCATTTTTCCCGTATAAAATCGCAATCCCTTTTCATATTTGGTAATCATTAAAATGCTCTTCTAATATATCGATCAATCGGTTTGCTCGCGTATTTCAGAGCACCGGGCACGTATAGCCAATGAAAAAAGGGAGATGTAAATAGTTACGAACATTTTTTCTTAATAAATGACAGATATCTTTATCATACTGTCCACGAGAGTCTCCATTGCGAATTATTCGACCGTCTATTATGTGGGTGTCAGATGCAGGAAACCATACAACAAAGGATGCCAACCGGGATCCCGACATTGGATCCCATTCTTAACGGGGGGGTTCCCTCGGGCTCCCTCATTCTTCTTCTTGGGGAGATTGGGGCAGGGAATTATGAGTTCGCGTACAGTTCCATCGTCAATACGCTCGGGCTCATGAAAGGCGCTGCGACGCCGGGTGTGATCATACCGAAGAAGATCCTGTATATTACCTTTACACGGCTAAAGGATGATGTTCTGCATGAGATCGCCCAGTCGTTTCATTCCGATGGACTTGCCAGTGCTTTATCCACGGTTCAGTTTGATGACTTGTCAGAATTCTATTTCGATCGCAGCATTGTTCCTGACGAATGGTACAGTCACAGCGATACCCTCACCAGACTGCAGAAAAGATCTGATCGGGAAAGTATCTTTTTGCGGTTATCAACGTGCTTCAATACGGCAGAAAAGGACAGTGTCATCATTCTGGATTCAATTACGGATATTGCAACCCAGAACACCTTCCCCAACCTCTGGCATGACCTGACAAGTATTTTCCGGGGGCTTCAGCGGTTGTCAAAACAGCGCAATATTACGATATATCTCCTGCTCAGTAAGGGTATTCTTGGGTCTGTAAAAGAGATGGAACTTGCCGATATCGCAGATGCCGTTCTCCTTTTCAAGTGGGAAGAGAACACAAGTGCACGCAGGCAGCGGGTGATGTACTTCGAGAAGTTCAGGGGGGTTATGCCCTACCTTGAAGAACAGGACCTGGTTAAATTCGCGGTCAGGATTTCCACAACCGGGGGCTTTGAAGTCAGAAATATCAGGGTGGTCATATGAGTACAGGACGCGTCAATGTCGGGATTGCCGGACTCGACGATATGCTTGGCGGCGGACTCATTCCAAAAAGTATCTGTGCCCTCATCGGCACCTATGGTACCGGAAAGACAACATTTTCCCTTGAGTTTGTCTGGGACGGATTAAAAAAAGGGGAGCACGTGATCTATATCAGCCTGGAGGAGCGTGAAGAACGTATTATCAGGTACATGAAATTGAAGGGCTGGGATGTCACCCCGTACCTGAACAAAGCCCTGTTTGTCATCAGGCTCGATCCGACGGATTTTAATCTCGCCAACAACAGGATAAAAAATGAACTCCCGAGCCTGATTTCCGAGGTGGGTGCAAGCCGGGTTGTTATTGATCCCATCTCCCTGTTTGAAGACCTGTTCCAGACAAACTCCGAAAGACGACAGGAAATGTTCCGGTTCATTGAAGGGTTGCGGGACAAGCCGTGCACCCTCATGATGACCTCTGAGACAGATAAGAACAATGTATTTGCAAGCAGGCACTCCCTCATCGAATACCTTGCCGATACAGTGATCCTGTTGAGGTATATCCGTCCGAGCGATCTCACGGATGTCCATCTCGCACTGGAAGTGGTAAAAATGAGGATGTCAACCCATTCACGTGAGATCAAACCGTATGAGATCATGCAGGACCAGGTCATGGTTTATTCAGAGGCAAATGTATTCTAAAGTGGCAATTCCTCCTGCTGAATGCCAACGAATCCCGGCGAAAAAATTTTATGGCGAATATTTGTTATGCCCGGCGGATAATGGACAGTTCCGATAAAAATTGTTATTGACGCCGTTCATGCAGCGCCAGGTAACCACCAGTCCCAATTGATGATTTTATATCGTAATTCCAAATAGATTCAACAGGACAAGAATGAGCACGCCGGGAAGTCCGCCGATCCCACAGATAAGGATCGTCGCAAGACTGTACCCGAGATCGGGCTTTCCAATCCATTGCATGACCTGAAGGGAATTCAAAATAATCAAAAATATGATCCCGAGAACCGCATTGATGACCAGCACGGAGAGTTTTTTTACAAGAAAATAGACAATCGCCAGAATTGCCACAATTAGCACAATTGCAATGATAACTGAACTCATACGTATTACCACACCATTTCAGTCAGCACAGTATTAATGTATTTTTAGATATCTTTACCGGAATCGGTTTTATCAAGGAGGGTTTTAATGATAGATTCATAGCTATCCCTGAACTTCCCACGGGATTGAAACCGGTTAACCGTGTCCTTTGTTTAATCTGATCGAGATATATTCTTTCACATTTTTCATGTGCGTATGGCAGTATATCATCTTACTGCAGATTAGAGTCCCCGTATCCACATTATACAATTTATACAGTTAATATAACTGCATACCAATTGTTCCGTATCTTAATTGAGGCTCGGTGAGAACGGGTTCCACATCTACATGCTTTTTTTGTGCGCGATGCAGACCCAGTGATCATAGAACGAATCGCCGGGGCTTTCCTGCACATCGACATTTCTCCCCTGCACATCACCCCAGGCACGGATGAGTTGCGCTTCATCTTCTGTTCCCACCGTGATCAATGTTTCTTCAGTAACCGAGAATAGTTCTGAAACTATCTGCTCCCACAGCTCCTGTGAAAAGCGATTGATCTCCCCCATCATGACCCCAATCCCGCGTGGTACCGGGTCAATATAGGCAGATGCGATGGTTGCATCAAGGCACATCGTCTCTTCGGGCATGAGACGGTGCGTTTCAAGGCCCCGGGCAATCAGATTCGGATCGTTATCATACGAGAGCGGGACATATCCCAGTTCACGGAGCACATATGAGCCCACACCTGAACCGCAGCCGCAATCGATGCAGGTATCGCCAGAACCCCTGCCCCACGCATCGGTGATAACTGCGGAGAGGATGCCGGTCCTCACCGGGTTGAGGTCATCGATTGACGGCGGTGTTTCCAATTGCAGTTTTTCGGAAAAATACTCCCGCACTGCGGCTGCCCAGGTTTTTTTATCCTCCTGGAAGATCTCGCCGTTTACCTGCTCGAACCGTTCGATTATCGCAACACTCGGGTTCCTGCAGAGAAATGAACCTCCCATCCAGCCGGCGGATTCATGGAACGCCACTGCAACCGGATCTTCGTGCTCGTCAAGGAGAAGTCGCCCTTCATCCCATTCACCAGAGGCGAGGAGTGCGTTATAACCGGTGTCAGTCAGTGAAGAGAACGACGGCTCAACAAACATGAGGTTGTCAACTTCAAAAATTTCGGCGGCTCTCATGATTCACGCTCGATCCGCAACCCATGCGGGGCTTCTATCGTGCCGTCAACTTTTGCATCCTCGTGGAGGGTGATTGACTTTGAAATAACGTCGCCGAGGATATGTGCACCCTTTTTTATAAAGACCATGCCGCCACCCTCGACATTGCCGTGAACGGTGACTCCACCGGCAATACTGATCCGGTACTTTGCCCGCAGGCTCCCGAAGATGACGGTGTCCTGCTGAACATCGATCGAACCTGCACGGATATTCCCGTGGAGCCGGCACCGTTTGCCGATCTTCATCGTGGACGGAACAGAAAACTGTTTCAGGTTCAGTTTCGAGCGTGCTGGGATCATGAGAGGGATCTCCATCTTCGCTTCATCTTCGGAGAATATGTCATCGAGGATCCGGTCGAGTTCTTTCTCGTTTTGAATTCGCAAGAGTGTCATTAAGTAGATGAGGATGTACATAAAGACCGGTATCGGGTTTCTCACTTCTATTGCGCCTTTTGCTTCAAACCCCTCTTTGATCTCGACGTTCTCCCCGATATCAAGCGCCCCGCTGACAACCAGCCTGCCGTTGATTGTTACCCCCTCGCCAATATAGGCATCTTCCTTTGCGACAACATCACCGCCTATCTCGCAGAGGTTCCCGATCCGTGCGTCACCGTTTGCCCAGACATATTCCCCGATCTTTGAGGATTCGCCTACATATACATCTGCGCCCCGGAGCCCGAAGTCGATCTGGCAGAATTCACCGATCACAATATTGCGATCGGTTCTGATGCTGTGTTCCTGCAATTCCGTCCCGTCAGGAAGAAGGCAGTGCCTGTGCCAGTTTTTTACGGATCCCTCTTTCATCGATCCCCCGGAATATTCATCAGGCTCCGTATTTGTGCGCTTTATTGATCAGGTCCAGCGCGATCGGCATCAGTGCCGTGCCGGTGATCCGGTTGAGCCCCCCGCAGGCACAGGCGCGTTCGTCAAAGTGCGTGACTCCGTCCACCCGCACACCGTCTCCCCGTATTAAAACCGGCACCGGATCAGCACTGTGATCCTTGATGCAGCAGGGGGTGGAGTGGTCTGCACAGATGACGATGAGGCAATCCTCCAGTTCCAGCAGCGGCGCGAGCGCTGCATCAACTTTTTCGATGAATGCTTTTTTCTCTGTGACAAGCCCGTCGTGTCCTGCCTCATCCGCCCCTTTGATATTGACCAGGACAAAATCTTTTTTTGCCAGTTCGGCAATCACTGCCGCTACCTTTCCCGCGATATTGCTGTCCTTTGAACCGGTGATCCCTTGTACCGGAACATGCGTGAGCCCGACAGCACTGCCGATACCGGTGATCAGGCTCGCTGCGGCAATCACACTGCCTGAAATTCCATATTTTTTTGTGAACGGTTCGAAATGCCCCATCTCACCCGCTCCCCGCATCAGCACAATGTTTGCCGGGGCGAGTCCCTGTTTTAACCGTTCTTTATTCTGCGGGTGGGAAGCAAGGATCGCACTCGACTGCCGGACAAACTCGTTACAGACAACAGCAGTTTTATCATCCTGTGCCGTCTGCTTCACCGCGGTTACCGTGAGCGGCGGCACGCCATCTCTTTTCGGGTCGTTGGAGGAGACGCAGTGCCCAAGCCCGCGACCGTTGAGTGCAAGTGCCGCACGGTGCCCGGCTCCGGATCGGAAGGTAAATTCCACGCCGAACTTTGAGAGGTCAACCCCGTTTTGGATCGCTGCCGAGAGAGCAGCAGTGTCATGGATCCTGCCAGCTCTACGGTCAGTGACCAGTCCTTTCGAAGAGACCGTTGCATAATTGCACCGGAACCCGATCATCCCCGGTTCCATGTGGATGCCGCTTCCCTCGCATTCAAGCGGTCCCCTTCCGGTGTAGTATTTGTGCGGATCGTAGCCGAGCAGTGCAAGATGTGCTGTGTCAGATCCGGGACGGATCCCTGGTGCTATCGTGTCCATTATCCCGCAGACACCCTCAGTTGCGAACCGGTCCAAGACCGGTTTTTTTGCTGATTCCAATGGGGTGAGACCGCCAAGTTCAGGGCAGGGTCTGTCAGACAACCCGTCAATGATGACGAACAGGATCTTATGTGCGGTCATTATTACGGAATGTTTGGACGCCGGTATTAATTATGCTTCTTGGTATTACTACGGATAGCGATGAAGGCACCTGCACAAAAAAGGGAGATGGGTTTTACAATTTTACTTAGTTGAGACAAGAGCTGCAACCGGTTCGACTTTTGACTTGATGATCTCGACCCTGCGTGTGGGGTAGATGGTCTTGACCGACTTAAAGAGGTCGCGGGAGATCTCGCCTGAAACGATGCCGTTAACGAGCGTCGTTAAGTCCCATGCCTGTGACTGGGCAGCAACGCTTGCGAGGATCACGTTTCGGATCGCGTGTTCCTGCGAGATGTTTGCCCGTGCAAACGTATAGCAACTGATGGTCAGCCGGACTTTCTTTGCATCTTTTGTCACGACCAGTGCATGGCAGTCCACCCGTGAGCTCCGGCGCTTGACGAGAGACCGTAGGTAATCGCGGGTCACTTCATGCCCGACAAACTCCGTATATGCCGCATCGCCGGTCACGGTTGCAATCTTAAAACTCATCTTGACGTGTTGTCTTGCGTAATCATTGGTGATCTCGCCGAGCGTTGACTGCATGATCCTGCCTTTCACACTCTCCACATCATTTGAAATGGTGTCACCGATATATGCCCTGCCGAGATTTTCGGGGACGTATACCTTGAACCAGCTTTTGGCTTTCCAGCCTTCTACTCTTCTTCCTGCCTGTTTTTTCTTTGCCATAATATCACCTGAAGGAATTTCCTTCTCTTTGGTTTGCTATTCCCGTTTTGCTGCGCTGTAAAACCAGCATTATTGCGAAACGATTGAACATGTATCCTCTGCAATTGCCAGCATCATCAGATAGTCGTCCACTGATGCAATGACAGACCTGAGATTTGTTCCGGCAATTGTTGTCGTGACCAGATTTCCGCTTGCGATAGTAGTCATGCTGTTTAAGTTATCCGGCGCGAGTGCCGCTGCCACACAACCGGCATTCCGGTGCTCCGTTGTGATTGTTCCGGTGATCTGCATCATGCCACCAGTGCCTCCTGCCAGCCCTTCGCAAACACCGTAATCTGGCTACAGGGAATTGTTGCCCCTGCACTGCGGTGATGCCCGCCCCCGTTCCCGCCGCATGCGGCGGCAAGTTCACGCACGAGGAGCCCAATATCGGCATCTGCACCACTGGGGCAGCGTGCAGAGATCCGGCACGTCTCTCCCCGTCGTGCGTACACGAGAACAGGTGCCGTGTGCACCCGGTCCCGAGCAAGCACGTCAGCGATATCGCTTGCGAGGTGGGTATCCTGCACTTCGTAGATCCCGGGAGAACCCTGTAGGGGTTGTACGGTGTTTATTGCCGTAATCACTTTCATGCGGTGCTGCCGTGCAATCTCCCATGCCTGGACAAGGTCGTGGGACGAGCGCAGGCAGAGTGCCGCACCCAGATCACCGTGACCGGATTTGCCGCATGCATCGATGACTGCCGTGAGCGCATGAGCGTCCTCGATCACCTCGCGTTCGAGATGGAATGTGTCGCCGTAGATTGCCTGCAGGCTATCGGCAGACGTTTGGGGTGCCACCTGGAGGACAGCAAGCGAAAGGAGGGTATCGAGCCGGGTACCATTTTCCCCTTTTGCCTGGTCGATAAGATCCGCGATGACCGTCTCTTCCCCGCTTATCCCGGAAAGGTACGGACTTGTCGCGAGATACCACCGCTCTGTCATGTCCCGCCCGGGGATCGTAAGACCGCGAGCCGGAAGAATAATCCCGTTGCCAATGCCTTCGTTGAAGATCTCGAGGTTTTTACCCTTGATCTCCTGACGGTCCCCGATGATTCCAGGGATCACGAGCCCGGCAAGGTCACGGTTATCTCCCATCTTCTGCGCAACGAAATACGCCGTGCCTGCCGCAGAGAGTTCAGAGTCCCCGTCAATATCTGCAAGCCGCGGGTTTACGTGGAACTCCCCGTCAAAACGCACGAGATGGTGGTCCACGACAATCGTATCGCCCGGGATATTCTCCATTCCGGAACCGAGATCGCAGAGGAGTTTTGCCCCCTCTCCACCCAGTTCGGCGGCACGTACTTCCTCACGGATTCTCAACCGGAAACGGATGCCCGCACGGAGCATCGCGTGGCAGAGGATAGCACCCGCTGCTATGCCATCCGCATCGTGGTGTGCATACACCTCGATGAACTGCTGGCGGCGGATCTGTTCTGCAACGGTTTCTGCGGCTGCATCAAGCGACATGGGAACCCGGATAACGTTTTTTTTCTTACCTCGACAACAGGATCTCTGCGGTCTCGGGTTTGTACGTGAAACCTGCGGGCAGTTTTTTCGTTCCCGTGTAGTACTTTACCAGCCGGCGGATCTTGGCTTCAACGAGATGGAGCTGTCGTTTGTTGTGCAGGTCTTTCTTGTTCTCACCCAGGTGCTTGCGCAGCCCAAGTGCCTTTATCATGAGATGCCGAAGGTCTTCGGGGATCTCGGACTCGATCTTGTACTCCTTTAGAATATCGCCAATGCGTTTGCCTGTTGCCATTTTGACGTCAGGGACGCAGTAGCGGTCCCGCAGGATGAGACCGATCTTTGCGCTCGATGTGCCTTCCTTCCTGAGATCGACAATAATTTTTTCAATCGCCTTAATGTCCGTGTTGGACCATGCGGGCGCCTGTTTCCGGTAAGGGCGGACTGAGCATGATTTGCCTCTTCTTCGGGCGTGCATTCGTGCCATGGTTATACCTCCTATAAGACGGCGTGTAAGTCCACAAAAGAGCAGTACTATTACTGACCCCCTGTAATCCCAAAGCCATTTTTTGGCAGTGCGGTTAAGCACGTCGGACTTACATCTGTCAGCACATATGAAAAGTGCTGTTCTACTATTTGCCGGGCGGGAATATTAAGAGTATTGGTGGAAGTTACGGATTGAACGATAAAGAGGTATGCCGAGGGATCGACGGTACACATCCACGACTCCAGAAAAGGGGGGGTTTACACCCTGTGACCTTCTTTTATATGATCGACCCTGCCGAATGCAATCTTAGTACGGCGTAAAAATGATTTGTTGTTAAAAATCGGGAAACTTATTTTTTCTTTGATCTCGTTTTCGTATCTTTTGCCATAGACATGAGATCGATGATGTAATTACCTTCAGTGCCCACGCTCACGATCCGTTCATCGCTTTTAGCCATCTTCTCGATATTAATCTCATAGGTTCCGGGTGAGACAATCCGGATCGTCTCCACCCGGTCATACATCTCCACTTCCTTTTTGGCTTTTGGATCGATGACTTCGAGGACTTCTTCTTTTGACTCGAGAGCGATCTCTTCGATTGACTTTTCCTCTAAGACGTCTTTGTTGATCTCTGCTTCCCTGATGTAGAGGAACTTCTTACCGCCACAACTCCCGCAGCCCTTCAGGATCTCGGTGGAGCCGTCCTGATATTCCCTGCCGCATTTAGTGCACTTGTGTGGCATTGTGCCCCTCTTAAGCGAAGTTATCGATCATCTTCTCGTACAGCTCTTCTGTGTTCCTGCCTTCAAGACCGGAGATTGCAACAACCGGGTGCTGGGGAAAGGCACTTCTTATGCGGGCAGGGATCGCATCAGGCAGATCAATCTTGTTTGCGACGATAATCACCGGGAGTTTGCGGCTTTCAATGATCCCGATCATCATGATATTCACCTGCATGAATGGGTCAAGTGTCGAGTCCAGCATGTAAACGACTCCGTCGATATCCTCGCGGAGCCAGTGCATCGCCTCAGCGACACCCTCGGTTGCCTCACGGGCACGGATGATCGCCTCATCTTTTTCCATGCCGTACTCTAAAAACTCGTGGTAGTCGATCTTGGTGGTGACCCCGGGGGTATCAACGATATCAATAGTTATTTTACTGCCGTTTGCCCCGGAGATTACGACGTTCTCTTTTTTTCTTGCACGCCGGGTTTCATGCGGGATCTCGCTTACCGGGCCAACCGCATCGCCGGTCCAGTCGCGGGCGATACGGTTTGCGAGCGTGGTCTTGCCGGCATTGGGAGGTCCGTAGATGCCAATACGGGTCCGTTTCTTCTTGAAAAACCGGTCGAGAAATATGAAAAATTGCTTCTTTGCCTTACCAAAGCTCTGGGAAAATGTCCTCATTCGTCACCTCTTTGGTTGTGCAGGGTCTGCTGGTACAACGGATTCACCATAAATAGACAGTAACATTTGGAATGCGGTCTTTATTATGTTTCTTGTACAAAACGCCGTCGTCCGCCGCGCGATTATCCACAGGAATTTTAAATTATTACTATGACTCATTGAGCCGGTTCTTCGCCAAATTGTATTTATACAAGTGATGTGGAGTATGCTAATTGTAATCATCAGCCAAAGCACTTCTAGGAGGTGACTCATGAAAAAGAGATCCAACGCAATAAGCTTCGAAACCAATGTACCGCTAAAAGAGATCATGCATTACAACCCCACGACCATCGCATGGGGTGCCACTGTCGCCAAGGCAGCAGAAAAGATGTGCCATGACGATGTGGGTAGCTGCATCATCTTAAAAAAGAACCTGCCGGTCGGTATCGTGACCGAGCAGGACATCAACTGTAAAGTGGTGGCAAAGGATCTGAAGCCAGGCAGTGTACACGTAAACGACATCATGAGCACGCCACTCATTACGGTGAGTGCGGACAAGACAGTGGGGGATGCTGCACATATGATGGTGAAGCACCACGTAAGGAGACTTCCCGTTGTCGATGAAGACAACAAGGTTATCGGCATTCTTGCCGTGCGGGACCTCCTTATGGTTTCAAACGAGCTCAATGAACTCCTGACCGATCTCATCGAGATCAACCGTGAGGATAATGTTGAGCCGGGTTTGTGCAACCGCTGTAGTCAGATGTCTGATGATCTTAAGCGGGTAGACAATGTCATGCTCTGCACCCTGTGCCGTGAGGAGGAAAATATCACATGAAAACGGCACAGGATTTCTTACTTGAGATCCCTGTGCTGAAAGACAATGACGGGATGACAAAAGCACGGCAGATCTTACGAGATGACCGTTTCCGGGAGGTTTACGTTATTGACGCAAAAAAAAAACTTGCCGGGTATATTGACATCACTGACGCGCTGCGGGTGACGGCAACCAAGTCAAACGTGACGCTTGACGGATATGTCAAGGACGCGGCGGTGGCGAACCTGTCTGACACGGTTGAGCACGTGGCAAAGTTGATGCGGGAATACCGCACGGACAGTGTTGCCATTGTTGATCACGATCGGCATATCCTTGGCGGCGTTCTCCTGTCAGACGTGTTCCCGGTGATCATTTCACGAAACGAGCTGCCCGGGTATGTCGCCACCCACATGTCCGAAACCGTTGTTACGGCGAGTCCGTCCGACACAATCCAGAAGATATACACGCTGATCATCGAGAGCGGGTTCACCGCTTTTCCGGTTGTAAAAAAGAAGCGGCTTGTCGGGATCATCTCCCGCAGGGACCTGATCAGCTCGCGGGCGGTACGATCAACGCTTGCCGGGCACACGCAAAAAACGGTTGGGGATGTGATGAAGACGCCGGTGGTCACGATAGCCGCGGATGCCCCGATCAGCGTTGCGGCAAAACTGCTCGTCCAGTATGATGTGAGCAGGCTTCCGGTGCTTGACGGGGACATCATTGTCGGCATCGTGGACAGGCATGACGTTCTTTGTGGGCTTGTATAACCAGAAAGGATACAAGACAGGTAACAGGATTACCCTATACCCAATGCATGGCATTGTTTTTGCATGCAATGGGAAACGGAAATAAAACCTGAATGGAGGGATTACATGCACCAGAATGACCGGGGCACAAAACAAGGTGACCGGCTCTTAAAGATGCAGGGAAAATTCGACCGGGGACCAGTCGAGTTCAAATCCCATATCGCACAGCAGGAAGGAGAGGTCATGGCAATCTCAACCCATGACGTTATCTCAGTACCGCCCACCGAGAGCATTATTTCGGCAGTGGGGATGATGACAAAGCACGGGTTCCGCCGCATGCCGGTCACCGATGCAGGAACAAAGAAACTGCGGGGGATCATCACCTCTGGTGACGTGATCAATTTCATGGGAGGCGGTGACAAATTCCGGCTTGTACAAGTCAGGCACGGTGGCAACCTGCTCGCTGCAGTTAACGAGAGCGTGCGCACGATTATGACCCAGAAACTTACCACCCTCTCCTGCGACGCACACATCCGGGATGCACTCGAAATCATTGTCAATAAAAAGATCGGTGGGCTTCCAATTGTGGATGGTAACGGGGTGCTCGTCGGCATCCTTACCGAACGGGACGTGCTCAGAGTACTTGCCGCAGAACGGAGTCCCCTTGCCGTGGAGGATGTGATGAGTTCGACTCTCCGGGTAACTGCCCCGGACAGCCCGATTTCAACAGTTACTCATGACATGACAAAATACCGGTTCCGCCGGCTTCCGGTTGTGAGTGATGACGTGCTCTACGGGATCATCACGGCAACGGATATCATGCGGTATCTCGGGAGCAGGGAGGTCTTCTCACGGCTCACTTCCGGGGATGTTACAGAGGTGACGCGGTTACCCGTCCGTACGCTGATTGCCGGGAACCTTTTCACGACTACACCGGAAAAGAGCATCAACGAAGCGGCACGGGAAATGCTGGAGAGAAATATCGGGGCGTTGCCGGTAATCGAGGGCGGTCACCTGATTGGACTTGTGACGGAATTCGACCTTGTCCGGGCGCTCGCACAGGAGTAGCTGACATGTTTGCACGTGATGTGATGACCGCGCCGGTCTTTATCGTTTCACCGAATGACACCGTCGCGTACGCGAGGAACCTTATGGTGAAACATAAAATATCCCGTGTTCTTGTTATGGACAACGGGAAGCTCACCGGTGTCCTGACGAAAAAGGACATTGCCTACCGGTTGAAACAGCAGGGCTCTGCGTGGCGCCGGCGGTCAATCGACCAGGTTCCCGTCTCCTCGCTTGCGGCTGTTGACCCGGTGGTAGTGACGCCAGGTACCGGGATCCGCGGGATTGCCTGGCTTTTTGTTGAGAAAAATATCAGTTGCGTCCCCGTAGTGGAGGAGGGAAAGGTTATCGGAATCGTGACAAAATCCGACCTCGTGAAATCTGCACTGGTATCATCGCTGTCCGGCTCCGTGGGGGCAGTGATGGAGGATGTAGCCACGGTCAGCCGCCATCACTCGCTTGACCATGTGATCAATGTCATGAGCGCAAGAAACGACAAGGTGGTGGTGACAAATGATGATGGCTCTATCGCAGGTATTATCACGGAAACAAATCTGGCGTTCTTTGAGGATTCAGAGAAAAGTGCCGTGGGGGTGGGAAAAGATGTGACAAGACAGGGACAAAGAAAGGCAGACGGGACTCGCGGGCAGGGATCACTAACGGTCACCCGGGTAACCGCAGAGGATGTGATGACGAGCCCGACAGTAACCGTCTCACCAGACCAGATGCTCCCAGATGCGATAGCATTGATGGGCAGACAGCATATAAACAGCCTGGTTGTCGTGGAGAACAACACAATTTCGGGAATTATCAAACGGGATGATATCATAAAGGAAGTGGCGAAATGAAAAAGGAACTCTTTGTTAAAGATATAATGGTAAAACCAACGACCATATCCAAATCAGCAAAGATCACCGAGGCGCTCGACAAAATGCTCGCAGAGGGTATTGACCCGCTCATTGCGCTTAATAACACTACCGTTGTCGGGACCGTGTCCCGCCAGGCGATCGCAGAGAAGCTGGGAAGCCGCCAGAACTCTGTGCTCGCCCCTGCTGCCATCCACGTGGCAAGTGTGGTGGCAGAGGACTTCACGAGTGTCTATCCCGACGAGAGTATTAACGTGCTCGTCCCGCTGCTCCAGCACTACAAGATTGTAGTGGTCTATGATAACGACCACAAGTTGATTGGGCAGGTCAGCGCCGGTGACCTGTTAAAGAAATACCAGCCTGAGGACGGCATTGACGGTGCAATAGAAAATGCTGTAACGATTGATGCAGATGAACGCGTCGTCCACTTGCGGCGCCGGATGCTGGATGACAATATCAGCCGGTTTGTGGTAACCGAAAACGACAAGATCGCCGGGATCGTGACCGAGACCGATTTGGCAACCGAGTTGCGCAAGTTTCGCGAGTCGGTCCGTGACCAGCACCAGGATCACCGGATCCGGAACCTGCTCGTGAAGGATATCATGAGCACCCCGCTTATCACGGTCGACCGGAACACGCACGTATCGGATGTGATTGATATGATGTTGAAGAAGAGTATCAGCACCGTGCCGGTCACCGACAAGGGCAAACTGGTCGGGCTTGTCACGCGCCGTTCGCTCGTGATGGCGCTGTAGACGATCAGGGTATCTTTTTTTTAGGGGTTTTTTCGTTCCGGTTACTCCGGTAGACTCGTGTGATCGGGTCGATCCAGGTAAGGATCCGGGTAGGCACGATTAAGTAATCGAGTTCACCACCATAATATCGCAGCACAGTGCGGCACCCTCCATCGCCCAATCACGTTTTTGTGGAAAATCTGCCCGTAAAACCGTATTTCGGTTCAGCTCGCGCCGCGTACGGATCCATGGTTCGGATAAATATCCAATCCGGGTTCAATTAATGCCCGGACCCCATCCGGACTCAGCGAATAACTTCAAAAATTTTCGCAGTCATCCATCTCCTTAATATATCACACGTCAAAAGTTGGTTCATACAATGTTCAGAAAATCCTTCGCACGACTGAGAACGAGGCTAAAGGTGGGTGCAGAAACCGTCATTGCAAAGATCGGTACAGCCATCCGCCCATGTATGTCATCACTATCAGCCAGTGCCGGAATTAAAGAGCTCATTGTAGTAACTGGATCGAAAAATGCAATGAATGCGGGGAAGCGGTACAGGTTAACGAGCGGTCACGCCCCGATCTTCTCGCTCTTCACCTATTTTGGTTTACGTAATTAAGCGCCGGTCAATCGGTAGCCGGGTCTCAATAGTCACGCTGATCCAACAGGTCACCTGCCGCTTCCACGAGAGGATTTCTTCGACCGGATCATAGCACTGGCTCTCCCCGGAAACCCGGATCGGCTTTTTTTGTCATGCAGCCGTACGGATGAGAACGATCCGCCCGGTCTGACTGCACGGTATCGTTGTTGAATTTACATTTACAGGTAGTGAAAATTTATGCAGAACATATCTGCAATCACATCGGGGTGCCAAGGCACCGCGATGAACGGATCCATACGGATCGGGACAGAGATCGAGACACAGAAAATGGCGATCGGCTGTCAGAGTATCGAAGACCAGAACACAGAGAAGAGGGCAAGCCCACAGGAGATCCTCCCGGACGGCTCCATACCGTTGCAACACGACGGAACCGCAAAACTATCCGGGAAAAAAGCCGGAGGGAAACCCGAACATCGGCACCAGACTCCCACCCGGAAACGGGCACTGGTGATGCGGGAGATCCCGCTCTACCTGCTTCCTGCCGCCCTGCAACGCGGCGTAAAGGAGAATGGGGGAAAACTGTACCGTGTAGTGATCGTCCGGACGCACTGGCACCACTACACGATCAAGATCCGGTGCAGCACAAAAAAAGCGGTAGAGCACACTGATACGGTGCGAGACACGGACCAATCGCGGCACATGGATAAAGTGCAACAGACAGATCAATCGCAGCACATGGATAAAGTGCAACAGACAGATCAATCGCAGCACATGGATAAAGTGCAACAGACAGATCAATCGCAGCACATGGATAAAGTGCAACAGACGGATCAATCGCGGCAAACGGATCAAACGAACACGACCGGATCCTCGAACCGGGGTGGTGGGACATGACTAACGATCCATCCCCCTCTTTTATTCCTGCGAACGGGATTGCACAAGCGATTGATGTCCTTGCCGAGCCGGGGCAGGTCGTAGAAATACGGGCTCTGGCTGACAACGCAACGCACAGCGGGTACTTCACCGATTATGCCGCATGTGCCCGGTTTGCCGAAGCGATCGATGCAGATCCTTCCGTTCACGGGATCTATGTTACGCTGAATGTGGTGAACCCGGCGCTCCTTGCCCGGAGAGCAAACCGGATCAAGATGCATCTCTCGCGGTCGGATGCGACAACCGGAGACGCAGATATTATCCGGCGCCGGTGGTTGCCGATCGACATCGACCCGGTGCGCCCGAGCGGTGTATCGAGTACGGATGCAGAGCACGGGCTCGCGATGGCAAAAGCGGATGAGATCGCCGGGTGGCTTTCCGGCTTGGGGTTTCCCGAGCCGGTGATCGGCGATTCCGGGAACGGTGCTCACCTGTTGTACCAGATCGATCTGCCCAATGATGAACAATCAACACAACTGGTGAAAGCAGTTCTTTGTACACTGGATGCGCTGTTTTCAGACGCCGGTGTCACCGTTGATACGGCGAACTATAACGCCGGGCGGATCTGGAAACTCTACGGTACGGTAGCCAGAAAAGGCGATCACACCGCCGACCGCCCGCACCGCAGGAGCCGGATCATTTCTGTTCCGGATTCTGTGGCGGTTGTGACTGCGGAACAGTTGCATAATCTCGCCGCACAACTCCCGGCAGAACCGGGCACACAACCGGCTGCCGTAAAGGAAACTACGGTCAACGTGGGAACCTGGCTCACCGACCACGGGATCGAAGTCCGGTCCCAAAAACCGTACAGCAGTGGTGGCACGATCTTTGTTCTTGACCAGTGCCCGTTCTCATCAGCGCACAAGGATGGGGCGTATGCGATCCAGTTCGCCAGCGGAAAGATCCATGCCGCCTGCCACCACCAGTCCTGCGGCAGCGGGAGGCAGCGGTGGCAGGAACTACAGGAGAAATACGGGACGACTGATGAGAAGCACGACCGGCAGGAGCAACAGATCCGGGGATGGAGTCGCGAGCGGGCGAAAGCGAAGGCGGGGGCGGAGAACCAAACCGTTCCCCTTATGGAGGATGCCGGGCAGGATCTCCCGGTTGAATATCCGCTCACCGATGCCGGTAACGCAGAACGAATGGTTGCACAGCATGGCGATTCGATCCGGTACTGTGCGACGTTCAAATCGTGGTATCTCTGGAATGGGAAGGTCTGGGTGCGGGACGATGCGGGAACGATGCTTATTATCGCCACCACAGTCGCACGCTCGATCCACAACGAAGCCGCCGATGCCCCGACTGCCGACCATTCGCGGGCACTCTCAAAGTGGGCGATCTATTCTGAGAGCCTGCGGGCACGAAAAGCGATGATCGAGTCAGCCGCCCCGCACGATCCGGTCACTCCTTGTCAGTTCGATTCTCACCCGGAACTGTTCAACTGCCGGAACGGCACGCTCGATCTCACTACCATGAGCTTCCGCGAGCACCGGAAAGAGGACATGCTGACCAAGCAGGCGGCAGTCGATTACGATCCTGCGGCAGAGTGCCCGCAGTGGCTGTCGCATCTCAATCTCCTCTTTGCGGGGGATATGGATTACCTCGCGGGGTTCCAGGCAATGTGCGGGTACAGTCTGCTCGGGAGCAATCCCCAACAGCTGATGTTCATTCTGTACGGCAGGGGAAGGAACGGGAAGTCCAAGACAATCGAAGTGCTCGCCCGGATCTTTGCTGACTACGCGGTCAACATCGCTGCCGAATCCCTGATGGCAAAACGGTTCGAGACGACCCGGTCGGATCTCGCACGGCTCGCGGGAGCCCGGTTCGCAACAGCAGCCGAAGGTGCAGAGGGGGCACGGATGGACGAGTCAATCATCAAGCAACTTACCGGGGAGCATGCGATTACGGTCCGGAAACTGTACGAGAACGAGTTTGAGTTCCC
>Ga0208494_1000178_pt1 | contig 17644 bp, 21 predicted proteins | sample CryBogmetaGMA10M_FD_184544 | JGI IMG/M metagenome (GOLD analysis project Ga0208494, IMG submission 184544) | Freshwater microbial communities from Crystal Bog, Wisconsin, USA - MA10M (SPAdes) | ecosystem: Environmental > Aquatic > Freshwater > Lake | place: Crystal Bog, Wisconsin, USA...
GATGTACTTCCGGCGCCGGTCAAACTCAAGGCGCATCTCTTCCACGCACCGCTGGTCACCGGAAAGAGCCGCCACCGCACCCCACTCGGCAAACGTCGTCACCTGCGACACCGAATGCTGCTGCACCTTCGACATCTGCCGGATGATTGCCAACGGCGCCACCGCGTAGCCCAGCCGCCAGCCGGTCATTGCATACGCCTTCGAGAACCCGTTGATCGTGATCGTCCGCTCTGCCATATCCCCGATACTCGCAAGCGAGATGTGCTCCTTCCCGTACACCAGCTTCTCGTAGATCTCATCCGACATTGCGTAGAGATCATAATCGGTGCAGAGATCGGCAACAAGCTTCATCGACTTCCGGTCAAACACCGCACCGGTTGGATTCGATGGCGAGTTCACCACGATCATCTTCGTCCGGGCATTCACCCGGGAAAGGAGCGAGTCGTCCAGCTGGAACGTCTTTGGGTTGACCGGGTGCTTCACCACGTTCCCGCCGGCGATCTGCACGCACGGCTCGTAGGACACCCATGCGGGCGTGAGGAGGATCACCTCATCACCCGGGTTTAAGACCGCCTCCATCCCCTCGTAGATCGCGTCCTTTGCACCGCAGGTGACGATCACGTGCGTTGGAGAACAGGGGATATGGTTCTCTGTTGTGATCTTATTACTTATAGCGTCAAGGAGTTCCGGGATGCCGTTGCTCGGCGCGTAATGCGTCTCGCCCCGGTTCAAGGCGGCGATACATGCGTCCCGGATATGCGGGGGAGTATCGAAGTCGGGTTCGCCGATCGAGAGGCTGATCACATCGATCCCCTCCCGCTGCATCTGCTTTGCCTTGTCGGAGATGGCAAGGGTTGCAGAAGGTGCAACCGCCGCAATCTTCTCCGAGAGCTGCCTCATTTCAATCGCTGGACAAGCTTGATGGCGGACTCAACTGCACGCTTTGCATAATCGATCCGCTCGTTCGCCTCAAGACGCGTCATTCCGGGCCCGGATATGCCCAGCGTCACCGGCTTGCCAAATTCGAGCGAGAGGTCGATAATCTTTCGCGCTGCGTGCTGCACGACAATGTCATCGTGCTGCGTCGCCCCTTCAATTACGCAACCGATGGTCACAACGGCATCTACTCTTCCGGCAGCAAGCATCTTCTTTATCGCAAGCGGCATGTCGTATGCCCCCGGCACGTAGATGCAGTCCGTCACTTCAGCTCCAAGAAAAGCGGCGTGTTCCCGTCCTTCTATCTCCATCATGTAGGTGATGTCACGGTTGAACTCCGCGACAACAAAGCCCAGTTTTATCGGCGTTTTGTCACACATACTTGATCATCTCTTGTGAATCGATCCTGATATATTTGTACCCTCTGCTTCGCCCCATCAGGCTACCGCCGTGCGGGTCCGGCATCGCCAAATCCCTGCCTCTGCCCGGTACCGGCTTCTTTTACCAAATCCTGCGGGTAGAGTACCAGTTTTACTGCATTTACCGCGTGCTCGCGGGTGCGCTGTTCAGAAAGCCACGCGAGTTCCTGGTCATCCTTTGCCTCATCCTCGTGCACGAACACCTCGATGATATGTGTGTTCGTCATGAGCTGGCAGGAGATGAGCCCCTGCGAGGCTTCGTGTGCGCAGAGCCGGTCTTTCTCCTTGCCACCCGGCATCCCCAGCGCCATCACGATGTCGCACTTCCTCTCTTCGATCAGCTTCTTGCAGGCTACCGGAAGGTCCTTGATGCCCGGCACCGTCACCCGCTCAATCGCCACGCTCGCGTGCTTCTTTAACTCGGCGATAGCAATCGCTCCCATATTCACGCGTGAAAAGGTGGTGTCAGCCACACCCACCCTCATCCCAGCACCTCTGCGGCTGCCTGCACGCCGTCACCCTGAACCTTGCAGCCCAGTTTTTTCAGGGAATACTGGGTGGCGGCAAGCGTGGCGAGGATCTCCGGGGCGCCGACCGCCCCCATGCTCCCAATCCGGAAGATTTTACCTTTCAGGTGATCCTGCCCACCGGCGATGATGATCCCCATCTTCTTGATTATGGCACGCATCTCATCATCCTTGACCCCGTCAGGATAGGAGATCGCCGTCACTGTGTTCGAGTACTCGTGTTTCGCGTCAAGTTTCGGGAACAAGGAGAGCCCCCACGCTTTTGCTGCTGCCCGCACCGCATTCGACATCTTCTGGTGGCGGGCGATCCGGTTTGCGATGCCTTCTTCCTCCACGATGAGACAGGCTTCCCGTAGGGCGAGGAAAAGCGGGACTGCCGGTGTGTAGGGAGTCTCCATTGGTTTTCCTGCAGCACTCTTCCGGTATGCGGCGAGATCAAGATAGTAGGGCGGATTCTTTGCGAGCCGCTCCCACGCCCGGGTGCTCACCGAGATTGCCGCAAGTCCAGCCGGTGCGGCAAGACACTTCTGGGAGCCGACAAGGGCAACATCGACACCCCATTTGTCGGCTTCAACAAGATCGCCGCCGATGGAGGTGATCCCGTCCATCACAAAGAGCGCGTCGTACTTCCGTGCGAGACGCCCGACTTCCTGCGCCGGGTTTTTGATACCCGCAGACGTCTCGTTGTGCACGAGCGTGACAATTTCGGCACCCCCATTGAGCTGCTCTTCCAGTGCCGCGAGATTGAGCGGTGTTCCCCACTCAGATGCGATCTCGTGCGCTCTTCCATAGCGCTGGCTGATCTTGTAGAGCCGCTCGCCAAACTTTCCGTTGACAAGACAGGCGATCTCCTTGTCCCGCCCGAAGTTGGCGATGGCGGCTTCCATGCCGGCGGTGCCGGACCCGCTGATCACAAAGAGATCATGTGCTGTTCCAAAGACGGTCTTTAACACCCGTACGCTGTCGGCATATATCGCGCCAAACTCGGCACTGCGGTGGTTGATCGCCTGACGCATCATTGCATACCGGACCCGTTCCGGCATCGGGACGGGACCTGGCAGCATCAGGAGTGGTTCTTTTTCCATGTGGATCTGCCCATAGTATATTTATATAGACGGGATATAAGTTTGGATGGCAGACATGGCAGACGTCGCAGTTATTTCCGGATCCGCATCTGATGCAGCCATTACGGACAAAGTAAAAAAGGTTCTTGATGAGAATAAGGTGACGCACGATGACCAGATCATCTCCGCTCACCGCGATCCCGACCGGCTTGATGCGTACATCAGGCAGAGCGACGCAAAGATCTTTATCGCCATCGCCGGGCTCTCCGCAGCGCTCCCCGGTGTGATCGCATCAAAGACGGATAAACCGGTGATCGGAGTTCCGGTGAGCGGAACCTTAAACGGACTGGACGCCCTCTTGGCGATCGCCCAGATGCCTAAAGGCGTGCCGGTGGCATGTGTCGGTGTCGATAACGGTGAGAATGCGGCATACCTTGCGATACGGATTTTAAAACTCACCTGATCTTTTTAAAATGAAAACAGCGAGCCGTTTTCATAACCCGGCAGGCGTGTGGCACACGGGCATCATGACTGATTTTTTCCACCCGGACATTACGCTCATCTTCTTTTGCAGCCAAATGCTCTTCTCATGAGCGGGACAGAGAAAAAGACGATCCTTCTTGTAGTCGCGTCTCTTGCGTCCTTTCTCGTCCCCTATACCGTTTCATCGCTGACCGTTGCCCTGCCCGCGATCAGTGAGACGTTCCATCTCGATGCCGTGACACTGGGCTGGGTCACCTCCGCGTATCTCCTCACTGCCGCGATCTTCATCGTCCCGTTCGGTAAACTCGCAGACCTGTACGGACGAAAGAAGTTCTTCCTCTTGGGAAACTGCTTGTTTGCTGCTGGTTCCCTCCTTGCCGCAGTCTCGTGGACGGGTTCTGTCATCATCGCTGCCCGTGTCATCCAGGCGCTCGGGGGAGCGATGGTCTTTTCCACTTCGATCGCCATCGTGACCGAAGTCTTCCCGCCGGGTGAGCGGGGCAGGGCGATCGGGATCATCACCGCAACCGTGTATGCCGGGCTCTCGCTCGGACCGTTCATAGGCGGAGTACTCACGACGCATGTCGGCTGGGCGAGCATCTTTCTCGTAAATATTCCGCTTGCGCTCATCGTCATCATCCTCACCCTGCTGTATATCCCGGATGAATGGGCGGATGCCGGTGACCGGCGGTTCGACCTCTCCGGTGCCGTCCTGTATGGTCTGATGCTCTTTGGCTTTATCTACGGTCTTACGCTGATGCCTTCACCGTCGGGCATCCTCTGGATGCTCATTGGCGTTGCCGGCATCGCCGTCTTTGTCTGGTGGGAGCGCCGGGCGCCGGTGCCCATCCTCGAGCTCTCCCTCTTCCGCCACAACCCGGTCTTTGTCTTCTCGAATATCGCTGCCTTAATCAACTACGCGGTCGTCTTTGCCGTCGGTTTCCTGCTCAGCCTGTACCTGCAGTACAACCGGGGCTTCGATCCCCAGACCACCGGGCTCATCCTCGTCGCCCAGCCGGTCGTCCAGATGGTCGTCTCCCCAATCTCGGGTCACCTCTCGGACCGGATCGAACCGCGTATCCTTGCGACGCTCGGCATGGCGTGTACGACCATCGGGCTCGGCATTCTCATGCTGCTTTCACCCACAACCCCCTTATACGTCATCATCGCCGGGCTCCTCGTGCTCGGGTTCGGGTACGGGCTCTTCTCCTCCCCGAATACGAACGCGATCATGAGCTCGGTGGATGTGCGGCATCTCGGGATCGCATCCGGTATGGTCTCCACGATGCGGGCGATCGGTCAGATGACGAGCCTCGCCATCGCGATGCTGGTCTTTTCTGCGATCATCGGGAACGTCCAGATCTCGCCGGCAGTCTACCCACAGCTCCAGCAGAGTGTCAATGTCGCATTTGCGGTCTTCTTTGTTATCAGCTGCATCGGCATCTGGGCATCGTATGCACGGGGTAAGACAGGGTATGAGTCCCAAAAACAACCGGATTGAGGATGTCAACAGGGCAATCCACGATGCGTCATTAGAACTGAACCGGGCGGGGCAGTCATTGAAACCGATGAAGAAGGATGATCTTATTGGAATGGAAGGACTATTCACACCTTAAATGAGGGTACTTGAGTGGCGTACATGAGTTCCGCTATTCGGGTTGCAAAATCCTCACGCGACCGGGATAAAAGTTATAATCGGGAATAAGGGAGAACGGGGCGGTTGGGAGATGGATGTAAACACACACGCTGTCGGTACTGTATTAAAAAAGGATAACTCACTTCTTTTTTGCCAGTCCATTCAGGAGCTCGTCGCAGTGACCGGAGATCCGTTTGCATGCCTTTTTGATAATTTTAAGGGGGTTTTTCTTCCCTTTTGTCGTGACGAGTAATTCCGGGTCAGAGAACTGGAACTCGATCACATATTTTGCGACATCGACATCAGGATCGTGTAAGATCTCCTCTACAAGGGCGTTCATAAACGTGTGCCCCTCCCCCAGGATGATAAGTCGTGCCTTGTCTTTTTCGAGCTCGAGTACTTTTACAATCATGCACCTATCTTTGGGAACCTGTAAACTATTAAAGTATGGGTGAGTGTGGCAGACTCGTGGTCAGGAGCGATGATAAAAAAACGGGAGACTAAAAACAAACCCCATCAGGCAAATTCGAATACCTCGCCATCGTACGCAAGGTGAGGATATTCCCACGGCATCATGTGACTGATATGGATGCACCGGTATTCCTTTGCCTTCAGGCGATCAGCAAGCATGCATGCATCAAGGTAATTCATGTGTTTGTGAATGGTGATATGTGAAGGCACGAGCGCATCGACAAGGAGCAGGTCAAGGTTTTCGAGCAGTGCAAGGCTTTTTTCCGGGATACCTGTATTGGTGTCCGAAGTGAAACCAACCCGTGCGCCGTTCGCACAAAACACGTACCCGCAGGTGAATGCAGGGGGGTGCTTCACGATAACCGGGGTGATTGAGACGCCCGCAAGTTCGAAGGGTTTGTACGGTTCGACCGCAATTTTGTCAAACGAAAGGAACCGGAATATTTCACTGCAATACGTGAGAACCGGTTCAGGGGCAAACGCCGGCGGAATTTTCTGTACACGGTAGAACTCGCCAAATCCGATGAAATGATCATAGTGCCCGTGTGTCCATAAGACCGCGTCGATGTGAGGGGAACCCTGCCGGATGAGCTGCTGGCGGAGATCGGGCGATGAGTCAATAAGGATTCGCTTTCCTTCGTTCTCAAGGAGAATTGATGTTCGAAGGCGTATTGTACCGGTCTGTTGTGCACGGGTGCACTGGGGGCAGTCACACCCTATCTTGGGCGTCCCTACGGCATCTCCGGTCCCGAGGAGCGTAAACTTCATTCCAACCAGTTCAGCCGACAGATCGCCGCACGGTTTTTAACCATGCGGATGCCTTTTTCGATGTCTTTATGTTCGATTGCTTCCCGGTTATCGATGAGTGCAGAAAGGAGTGCCTCTTTTATCATGAGCCGGAGGTCAGCACCCGAAAAACCTTCGGTCTGTGCGGCAAGCTCCTGCAGGTCACACGTGCATTTCATCGAGGAGGTAACCAGCTTGATAATTTCCCTGCGCATCTCTTCAGCGGGAAGAGAAAATTCAACCACTTCATCAAACCGCCTCCATGCCGCCGAGTCGAGAAGTTGCGGGTGGTTGGTCGCACCAATAAGGAGCACCCCGTTCTTTATCAGGCTGATCCGGTCAATATTTTTTAATAGTGCATTAACCGCACGCTTCATGGCACCGTGATCATCAGCGACCCGGCTCTTTGCGACAAAATCAAACTCGTCTATAAACAGGATTGAGGGGGAGAGTTTTTTTGCGAGATCGAATATTTTGTCAATATTCTTTGACGTCTCCCCGAGATACTGGGACGTGATCATCGAGAGGCGCACTTCCAGTATAGGCATATGCATGGAGTGCGACATGGCAAGAGCAAGGGAGGTCTTTCCCGTTCCGGGCGGTCCGACAAAGAGGAGTTTTCCTACTTCGAATATCTTGTGACGATGCAAAAAGTCACGGTGATGCAGGGCGTGATGGATCTTCTCGATTATCGCCGTCTGTTCTGCGGAGCAGACAAGTTCTTCCATCTGCTGTTCGACTTCATCCGGTGCGCAGACAATGACGAGATCAAGTGCTCCCCGCAGTTTTTCATCCTCTCCCACAAGCCTTGAGATCTTTGCATCAAGACATGCTTTTGTATCCTCGTACGGGGGGTTTGCCCGACGGACATTCTGGTGGGTGATGCCGGTTTGTGCACCCCCTTCATAGTAAAAAGCAAGAGTGGGGTTTTTTTCGATAAGGAAGCCGCTGCCACCCTGGCTGAGGAACCACTCCGCAGCGGGTATGAGGGTAGTAATCTTCATGCGTTGCCCAAAATCCTCATAGGTTACGAACGGATTTGCAGAAATCTTCTTGTGAGCGTCCGCGATCTCGAGCGAGCGTTTGATCAACCCGTCACTGACAAAGACCGGGCGTTTCACATCCTTTGCCCCCGCAGAACCAAATATCTCCCGACAGGCTGGCGTCAGGTCATTGATATCGAGCTGGGGGTTCTGGTTGAATATTTCGGCGGTCAGAAGGATTTCCATGATACGTAGGCTTTCAGAATCACCAGACATAGCTATAACCTTTATAATTCTTCGCCGGAATGCATATACTTATCTGGCAAGGGTGGTCACAATACACCCACCTTCAGTGACGATCAGGGTGTGCTCGTGCTGGGAGACAAGGGAGCCTGCAATATCCGAAAGAACCGGATAGCCCCTGAGCACCTGTGATTTGACGAGCCCAAAAATGGCGAGATCCATTTTTTTATCCTGCATCCAGCGGCGGGCGAACGGCAACCCCCTCCTCGCGCTCACCCGTTCCAGCACTGCCCGCGCTGATGGAACGCGTACGGGTTTCTGCGCGATCTGCGAGTAGATCTCCATCCGCGTTTTCTCCCTCACATGTCCGCTGCCGGTGCTTGCAAACGGTTCAATGGCAAAAACCATTCCCTCTTCAAGGACTGCCCCCCCGGTGATCCCCACATTTGGTATGGTCGGCGGTTTGTGAATGATGTATTGACCGAGCCCGTGCCCGGTAAGGTTTGCGACCGGGCGGTACCCCCGGCTCTCTATCTCAAACTGGATGGCGGCACCCAACTCCCCGGCAGTTGTGCCGGGACGGACCTTTTTTATCGCTGCTTCGAGTGCATGGCGGGATGCATCAAGGAGAAGTGCGTTATTGCCCAGATCGATTGTGGTTGCCGTATCTGCAATATACCCATCGAGCTGCAAACCCAGGTCAAGTTTAACGACATCACCGTTTGAAAATACCCGGGGGTCCCCGGTTGATGCGGTATCGTGCGCCGCATCTTCATTCAGGGACACGTTCAGGGGAAATGCGAGATCTGCACCGTCATCCTGCACCCGTAATTCCACAGATTCGATGAGCTCAAGATAGGAGCCCCCCACACGGATCTCCTGCGCACCCTGCTGCAGAATTTTTGCCGCAAGTATCCCTGCGTCGCGATATTTCTCAAAAATATCTTCTCTCATACGATCAGCTCCTCCGGGAAATGCGTAAAACCGGAAAAACCCTGTCTCGTGATAACTCCCATGTCCTCAAGCCTCACGCCGCCAGTTCCGGGGTAGTAAAGCCCGGGTTCAACAGTGATGACATTACCGGCTTTTAAGGTCGAACCTGCCGCACCAAGAGTCGGGAGTTCATGTACCTGCAACCCGACACCATGCCCGAGGTTATGGACAAAGCCCCGGGTCGTGCTCTCGTACCCGCGGTCAGCAAAAAAGTCTACCACTACCTGGTACACATCTGAACCGGACACCCCGGGTTTGATCCGGGATATTGCAAGATGCTTTGCGCCAAGCACCGCATCATACATCTCCACAATCCTGTCATCGGGTTCCCCTTTTGAGACGGTACGGGTCATATCAGCAAAATATCCGGTTGCCTCATCTTTTGGGAACATGTCGATCACGATGGGCTCGTGCGCCGCAAGCTGCCCTGAACCGATTGCATGCGGGAGCGCGGTATCATTCCCGCAGGAAATGATGGTCTCCACCGCACGGCACCCCCTGTCCATGAGATATTTGTGCACCGCAGTCCGCACGTATTCTGATGTGAGGGGGGCGCTCTCGTAATAGAGCATCCCCTTTTTTATCGTTGATTGTTGAATGAGCGAGCACGCGAGTGCCATCGCATCCTGGGTATTTTTCTGCACATTTTTCATCAATGCAATCTCATGCGTGGACTTTTTTGCCCGCATCTGTTCCACAGTGCCATAATCAACGACAACGCGGGCATGCTCTTCTAATGCACGGACGAGCGCGGCGGGGAAGTTCTGGGACACCAGCAGTGTCTTTCCGGCTTGCCCTGCGATCATCTGCGCGAGCGCTTTCCATGGATTCTTTTCCGTTTTTAAAATATCGGGAAGCCCTGCCTGGGTTCTCGTCATCACGGCGGCTATTGACTCGCGGGAGGCGCGCTCGCATTCCATCTGTGAGACGATGATGGTTCCGGGCTGTCCTACCCTTTTAAAAAAAACAAACGGATCGTGTATCACAAACCGGGTGAGATATCGTATATCGGCATCATCTGAAGAGGCGTAGAGCACAAAGGCATCAGCGCCGCTTTTTTTTATTGCCACATCCAGTGCATCCATTGTTTATGATATGTGTTGTGAAACGTCAAGTACTTTTATTTTGAAGTTGACGTACGTGTGATGGATGAATTGACAAAAACCCAGTTGAAATGGAAATTTTATTCGCTTGCTATTCAGCTCAATATCATCATATTGCTGGTTGCCCTGGCAATCATTTCATTTTTTATCGTGCCAGAAAAGTACCGCATCCCGGCGGTTGTCGGTATGCTGATCGTCGCACTTGTCCTCTCGATTAAATTTTCCCGGAATTACCGGTTGGCAAAGGCATGGCTTGAAGAACATGCAAGTGAGCCGGATAAACCCGGGCGGCATGCAGATGCACGTGCCTCTACTGACAAGGCAATCGAACCGGATCCGAAAAATGTGCTGTCATTGAATAATAAAGGGGATGCCTTAAAAGAACTCCCAATAAATCCACAGAATGAGGCAGCATTCGCAGAAAAAATTGAAATGCACCCTCAAATAATTTACACTGTCACAGGAAATGTCCAAGCCGGAGATAAAACGCAAACTGATATCCAAAATGAGGGAGTAATTCAAAGATCTACGCTTGGAACAGAAAATCCTTTGGGAAAAAAGGTTTGTCCACGATGCCATCAAAAAATTCATAATGAAAAATTCTGCCCGGAATGTGGACAAGACATCAGATAATATTCCATAGGATGAAAAGAAAAAAGTACTAAAGAACAAAGTTCGTGATCCGGGAGAACCTCCTGCAGAGTTGCCATGTTAAAAAAGTTAAAAGATGAGATCGAATTGTTGAGCCGGCATATCGAAGTAGCTCATGCGGTGTCAGAACACCAGCCCATCGGTATCATGAAACTTGCCGAGCTCCTCGATCTGCCCTCTCACCGGATCCGGTATTCCCTCCATATACTGGAGCAGCTGGGTTACATTCGTGCATCTCCTGACGGGGCGGTGGCAACTGACCGGACACTGGACCTGTTCGCCCACTTGAATGAAGACCTCGACGCACTTATACAACTCCTGAATGCAATGAAAAAAACCTGACCCGACAGGGATCATCCGGTTTTGTAGAGCCCGGATCGTTTGTTTGATCGTCGGAACCATCCGTCACCATCTTCATAGTTACCTTTAAAAAGGCTCGAAAGGAATCTATTAAGGCACAGGGATTATGCCGCCATAACTCAGTTGGTAGAGTGGCTGGCTGTTAACCAGCATGTCACAGGTTCGAGCCCTGTTGGCGGCGTTTTTGGGCCTGTAGCTCAGTCCGGTTAGAGCGCCCGGCTCATAACCGGGCGGTCATGCGTTCGAATCGCATCAGGCCCATTGACCCGTCGTTGGTATGCGTTTTTTATCCTCTTGCTTTTCCTGCATATTACTCGTGCAAAAATGAAATTGCAAAGTTTTCTATGACGGGACAATCATAAAAAGCAGCATGAAGTGTCCGGTCTGTGGGATGGACTGCGTGAAGTCTGCATTGGATCTTCTTGCCACGCTCCCGACGATTTTTATTCCCTGTTCGAACTGCAGCATGCGGGTGCTTGACAAACGCGCCCCACTCCCCTCGCTTGAGTATGCCCCGACATGTTCCTGTGGGAAGCGCTTTATCGATGAGGTCTTTGCCCACATGTATGTCATCATGGTTGACGAAGGGGATCTTGTCGCCACTGATCCGCTTATTGCGGTGGGGACCCCGCTTGTGCACCCGGGGTTTGTGATGGACCGTCCGCCTTTTCTTCCGGTAAACTCCCTCCTCCTGCTCTCCACTCATGTGAAAAAAAAGACTGCCGAACGTCTCGTAAAAGAAGTTCCCGAGCTCAAGGGCGTGGTGAAGACCGGTAGTTTTACGCCGGGAATTGCCAGCCCGGATTTAAACTCGGTGCCCCGGGTCTATGATCTTTACGCAGGCTGTGATGTCAGGGCGGACGTGTTCCCGCTTAGGTCAGGACCCCTCGTCATCTACAAGCAGCAGTCCCGGATCCATATTGAGTTCCCGAGACCCGGATATCCCAAGATCCGCTCGGTCGAGCAGCATGTAGGCAAACCCCCGGTCCGGTATTTTGTCGATGCCTGTTCCGGCGTGGGCACTCTCGGGCTTTCTGCGGCATGCCTTGGTGTCCCCCATGTTGTCATGAACGATGCATGGTATGCATCTGCGTTCTGGTCTGCGTTTAACCTTGAGGTGAACCGGGCCTACTTAAAAATTGACCGGGTGAGGATCTACGAGCAGCTGGAGGATATGCAGACACATCCGGTGACCCGGGACCCCATCAAAATCGTGGAGACGTTCGGGGAGCAGAATATTGAGATCTACCAGGGGGATTTCCGGCTGCTTCACACGGTGTTAACTCCCGGAATTTCACCGGTGACTGCTATCGATCTCTTTTATAAAAACGATACGACTGCAATCGAAACGATAAAACATGAGTGGCTGGAGAAGATGGGCGGGGAGGTATTTATTCCCTGAATGGGCTGTCGTCAGCTGACAGGTCCCGGTTAAAAAACCGGCTTGGTAAAAAGCCTTTATTGACTGGTGCACAAAGGTATATGGGGACTAGCCCGGGTGGCTCGGCGTCACCTGTTACCCGAAACCGTCGTTACGCGGGAGGCGAAGTTTGAGGACGGCTGCAACGATCTGCCGGAGCCTGTGTGTTCTGACTGTGAAACCTCGTCCCATGAGGTCGATGGACAGGTATCAAGATTCCGGAGGGAATGGCGACCTGTTGTTGCGGGGACCGGTTCAGGCCCGGAAGGGAGCAGACTTACCGCAGACGTACGGCGCCCATGGGATTACGGGGCGGAGGATGAATGCTTTGGCAAAAGCAGGAACGTACAGTCAACCGATAACACGTCCCCATTGCTGATACCATGTCAAAAGTCACCATTATCGGTGCAACCGGCAATGTCGGGATGTTTGCTGCATATGCCATCTCTGCCAATCCGCACGTAAGCGAGATCCTGCTCTACGGGCGGGAAGGGCGCGAAGCGTTCCTGAAGGGAATTGTCCAGGATTTTATCGACTCTTTTGCCGCGAGAGGCACCAACATCAAGGTCAACTGGACGACCAACTTAAAGGATGCCGCGGGTTCGGATATTATGGTGATAACTGCAGGTGCCCCCCGTGATCCCGGGCAGGACAGGCTTGACCTTGCGCTGGGGAATGCACGGATAATTGCGCCGCTTGCACAGACTGCCGGAGTGATTGCACCGGACACAAAGATCATCATGGTGACAAACCCGGTCGATGTGATGACCTGTGTTGCCCTGAGATATTCCGGTCTGAAACCCAACCAGGTGTTTGGATTGGGGACGCACCTTGACTCGATGCGGTTAAAGTCGCTGATTGCCGCGTATTTCAAGGTGCATGTGAGCGAAGTCCACACGAGAATTATCGGAGAGCATGGCGCGAGCATGGTCCCGCTCTGGTCTGCCACAACGATAGGGGGAATCAAGATCTCCAACCTTCCGGCGTTCTCGCACTTACCGGTGAAGGAGTTTATTGAATCCGTGAAATGCAGCGGGGAGCAGATCATCAAAAACAAAGGATCCACGGTGTACGGGCCCGGCGAAGCGATTGCATCGCTTGTCAAGACCGTTCTTGGCGATGAAAACCGTATCCTGACCGTTTCTGCGTATGTGAAAAGCGAAGTGCATGGGATCGGCGATGTCTGTATCGGTGTGCCGGCACGGATTAACCGGAACGGCGTGTTTCCGGTGACCATCAGGATTGACGAATCCGAAGTCATTGCGTACCGGGAATCTGTCGAAAAGATCCGCGCAAGTACCGGGCAGATCTTTGCCAAACTTGAAAATTGAACCGGTTTAAAAAAAGGATATTGCTGATCCTTTCAGGTGAGGGTTACTTCAATAATTTCCGCCCGCTCGACGCCGGGGATCGTATTTAATAACTGCTCAATTGCATCGGTTTCGCCACCGGCATCGTTGATTACCGCGGCAAGTTTGATTGCTTTTAGCCCGAACCCGATGGGTTCTTCCTGCATATCCTGGATACCGGGAAGTTTCTGTTTGAGCGCTTTTTTGAGCTCAACAAGGTTGACATCCGGGGATTCAGGCATTACTCTTACAATAACTGCAACGCTGCCCATGCCTCACGGTCCCCCGAATCCACATTTCGGGCAGACGTAGGGAATGCTCTGCTCCCTGCACCGGTAGCACCGGTTGATCTCGACACCGCACGCAGGGCACCCGAACGCTGTCGCCCCCTCTTCTGCAAGCGGAGCGTTGCAGGATGTACACTTCTTATTTGACATAATTATCGTTCCTCCAAGGATTCCTATAGTATCTCTTTTAGAACTTTTAAAAGGTTGTACCAATACGGGTGCCCGGTACCGGTTCTCCCCGAAAATAATTGTGGAGACGTTCCAGGTGCATCCCATTGAGAATCGTTGCCGGAATCTGATTTTTCAGAACATAGGGAATAAAACAGGGATCGACCACATCACATTTCACCGGCTCTGTTACACACTCCTGTAAAACACCATTGATGGATATGCCATCGACTGATTTTAAGAGAAGAAGTTCCGCGCCAAGCGAGCTGGCAACCCATGCGGCAATCGTATCTGATGTGACACTCCACGTGTGAGGCAGAGGATCATGTTCTCTCATCATGCAATACGGCAGCAGGACGTGTGTCTTTTTCGGGAGTACAGGATGTGCTGTCGTCTCCAGTCCTTGTGCTGCCAGCACCCACCCGTACTGCTCCATCGCCGCAATTGCCATCCAGTGCGCGGCATCATCTCCCGCACCGGATAGTCGCACTGCATCGGCAAACGGCCCTCCACCCGGGATGACGAGCAGCGGGCGGGGACTGGCACGGAGGATGGGGACGATTTTTTGTACCTGCGAAAAAAGGCTCCCGCCCACTTTTACCACGAGAGGGGATGTGGCAGTATCACGCCGTGGAGGATTATCCTGCGCCATAATCCCTGAAGGTTATATCGCCAGATTATAAAAGGAGCGTGGAGAAACGGTGTTTCCATGCGCCTTCTTGCTGCATTTGTTTTTTTATGCCTGTGCGTGGTGCATTGCAGTGCGGTGCAGATTGTTGAATTCTGTCCGGATCCGTACCTCTATAATGATGAAGATGAATATCTCGTGCTTGCCGGGAGCGGATCATTGGATGGCATCACCGTATCTGATGGTAATGGGGGCTTCCGGTTTCCTCCAGGAACTACCCTGCACGGGACGGTGACGGTTGCGAGGAATGCCATTGCGTTCGAAGAGTCGCACGGAAGACTTCCCGACTTTGAATGGCTCGATCATTCCCGGGATGTCCCGAACGTGATCAACGGGGCAACCCTGAGGATGGCGAATGCAAAAGACAACCTGATGCTCTATGATAACGGCAGATTAATCCAGAAAGTCGCGTGGCCTGATGATGTAAAACCCCGCGAGGGTCAGGTACATTTCCTTCTTGATGGGACCTGGGACCGCCGCGTTCTTCTGATCGGGCAGACACGGTTACTCCCTGCAACATTCCAAAACGTGACGGTCACCACGTTCGTTTCCCCGGACTGCTCCTATGAGATGTTCTCTTTTGCGGTTGCCCGGGCCCAGCAAGAACTGCTGGTCAACGTGTACGAGTTTACCAGCACAAATCTCTCTACTCTCCTCGTAGATGCGCACAAGCGTGGTGTTGATGTGGATGTGCTTGTTGAGGGGGGTCCGGTAGGAGGGGTCAGCCCGGAAGAAAAAACCATGGTCTGGATGATGAACCAGAGCGGGATCCCTATCTACCAGATGACTGCGCCTGCCGGGGGGCATGCACCCTATCGCTATGATCACGCAAAATATCTCGTCATCGACCGGCAGTCAGTGCTCCTGACAAGCGAGAATTTCAAATACAGCGGCTTCCCTCCGCCGGGGGTCTCCGGGAACCGGGGGTGGGGAGTCTGGCTTGAGAGCCCGGGGGTTGCCAATTATTTTGCCGGAATATACCGGACAGATGTTTCCGGAAACGCGGTGAGTTCCTTTTCCGGAATAAAAGGACCGGCTGAAATAATCCCCGACGTTACCTACACCGCTGAGTTCTCACCTGAACGGTTTGAAGATGCCACGGTATCCATCGTTATCGCCCCGGATACCAGTGACCAGATCACCCGTCTTCTGGACTCTGCACAGACCACAATCGAGATCGAGCAGGCGTATATCACCAATGAATCAGCAACAAAACTTAACCCCTATCTTGCGGCAGCGATAAACGCATCCCGTCACGGTGTTGCGGTGCGGGTGCTCCTGGATTCGTACTGGTATAATGTGGAAGATACAAAGGATAATGATGAAATGGCAGCCCTGATCAACCAGATAGCCGCAACAGAGCACCTCCCTCTTGAAGCACGGTGCGCTGACCTGCAGTCAGGCGGGATCGAAAAGATCCATAACAAGGGGGTCATCGTAGATGAACGGCGGGTACTTGTCAGCAGCATCAACTGGAACAGCAACTCTCCCAACTTCAACCGGGAGGCGGGGGTAATTATTGATCATGTAAAAGTTGCCCGCTATTTCCGTGCAGTTTTTGATGATGACTGGGCTCCTGCCGTGCGGTCAAAGCCGCAAAACGTGGATTACTTGAAGATTGCCGCGGTGATTGTGGTTATCGCACTGCTGATCGGGTTGTATTACCGGCGGCACATACGATGAAAGTACGTGAATCCTGATATGCTGGAAACCGTTGAGGCACCCGATATTTTTCTTGATTTCTGTGAAAAGAGTGACTCAAAAACCAGCGCTGTTCTTCTGGTTCAATACTTTTTTAGTGCACATTGGCAGACATCACACAGGTTCATATCGCTTTCACCCGTGACAACGGCACGTGCCCAGCGGTCAATCATCAGGTCCAGTTCGGTAGATAATATTACATCCCCGATTCCCCGCTTTCTGCTCAGGTACTGGCATACAGCCGCCCGGGTAACGCCCAGTCGCTTTGCTGCATCGCTCTGGCTGAGCCCCGCCTTACGCACCAGCCTGGATACCATCTCCGCCCGCATTGGCGGCAAAAGATTCCTGACCATCGTGTCGCAGTGCATGAGCGTGCAGGTATGTTTTGTCATACGCACACAGGCTGGGCTTCAGGAATGGGATTGGGTCTGTTCAGGTAGATGATCTGCCGTGCATCACGGAAGTTGAACTTCTCGATGATGAGATGGCGTTCTTTTAGTTTTTTTAATGCATACCGTACGGTTCGTGGTGCGAGCCGGCTTTTCTCCACAATATCCTTGTGGGTCATGGCACCACCGGCATTGAGTATTCCCAGCACGGTTCTTGATGATGGGGGTAGCATTGTGTTATACATGACGATGATGTTAACACTGTTAACATATCAACCTGTCGGTAATTTATGCCGCCGCTCTCAACATTCACGTATGTTCGAGCACCAGGAACGGGTCGCAATCCTGTTGCTGGTCTGTGTTGCGCTTACCGTGATTGCGTCTCACCTTGTCCTCAGTTCAATCGGGAAACACCCGTTTGCATCTGAATTTTCCAATAGTTCCCCTGATGGCGAACTGGTGATCGCTCATGGGACGATCGAACAGGTCACGGTTATAAAAAATGGCGGGCACATTCTCCTCCGGGTTGACAATGTTGCGGTGTTTATTCCCGCACAGGTCGCCAGCGGCACGTCATATGCAAAGGGTAAGAACATCACCCTTTATGGGACTGTCCAGACGTTTCGCGGAGAAAAAGAAATTATGGTAAGTTCGGCGGGGGATATCGGGTTTTTGCCGTAATTTCCTGAAACGGTTTTTATGCCAGATCGCAATTTTGAGATCCAGCGTGATAGAACCAATGTGATCGATGGGGGAATCGTGAGTGTTGGCAATCAGGCACGGGATTTTCCTGCGGGTCAAAGATCGCGTGCGTTATTTCTGTTGAGCTGATCATACAAACCGGCGGGACTATTGCGTTGCGCCTGGTGCATCGGATCCGGTTTTTGCACGTTTTTTGTTGATTGCCTCAAGTGCTTCGCGGGCAGCCGTGCTGACATCTGATTCCGGATCGTTTGAGGATTCAATCAGTGCCGTGACTGCCCGGGC
>Ga0208494_1000183_pt1 | contig 17167 bp, 14 predicted proteins | sample CryBogmetaGMA10M_FD_184544 | JGI IMG/M metagenome (GOLD analysis project Ga0208494, IMG submission 184544) | Freshwater microbial communities from Crystal Bog, Wisconsin, USA - MA10M (SPAdes) | ecosystem: Environmental > Aquatic > Freshwater > Lake | place: Crystal Bog, Wisconsin, USA...
CTATTGTCGCCTATAGAGCCTTATGTGTTCCGTCGCAGAATGGCTGATTTTCTGTGCGTTTACAGCCGCACCAAGCGACTTTTTTTGATTCTGTAATTTCCACTTCCACGGGTGTCATACCGGTATCGAGCCGCTTGTGGGAGCCGTCACAAAACGGTTGGGCTGCCGACTGACCACAGCGGCACCAATAATATGTGCCCGGATTCATATCCTTTATGTAAGGCCCTTTTTGTGTGATTTTTGGTTCCATGGTCGTTTCCCTCCTTTTTAAAGTAATTTACTTCTCATTAATTTGAAACTATATACCCGACGACTTTTTATGCTTTATGAACGTCCCGTTCTGGTACTCTTCAAACGCCAGTTGCAATTCTTCATCGCTGTTCATCACGATTGGACCATACCAGGCTACCGGCTCGCCCATGGGTTTGCCCGAGATAAGCAGAAACCGGACAGATTCTTCTGCAGTAGTGACCGCAATGTGGTCGCCGTTAGTATAAATGAACTTCCCTGCCTGTTGTTCTCTATTTTTTCTTGATAAACGTCCCTTCGTCAAGCTCTCTGAAGGCCATTTCAAGTTCTTGCTGGGTATTCATGACAATTGGGCCGCCCCAGGCGATCGGTTCGTTGAACTGCTTGCCGGTAACAAATATGTAATGGATATTTTCAATCGCCTTTACGGCGATGATTCCGGCTTCCGTGAACAGGATCAGTTGCGCTTGTTCCAGTTTCGTGTCATCAAACTCGCCTGTTCCTTCGATAAGATAATAAAAGCTAGTATATCCTTTTTTAGCCGCGTGGGATAGGGCCACTCCCTTCTTTAACCGGACATCCAGGTACTCAATATCTACCACCAGTTCCTGAACGGGCCCAGTTACATTTTTGTAAGCGCCGGCTATGACCCGCACTTCCCCGCCCGGTATCTTGACGACCGGCACCTCATGCTCGAGTATACCCCGGTAGCGCGGCCCCATCATTTTATTTTTAGCAGGCAAATTTACCCACAGTTGCAGCCCGTGCATCATTCCTTTTGAAGGTTTCGGCATCTCTTGGTGAATTACACCGCCACCTGCAGTCATCCATTGAATATCCCCAGGCCCGATCGTTCCCGCGTTACCGATATTGTCACCATGCTCAACCATTCCACCGAGCATATACGTCACTGTCTCAATCCCCCGATGAGGATGCCAGGGGAAGCCTTTTACATAATCGTCGGGATTGTCTGAACCGAAATGATCAAGGAGCAGGAAAGGATCGGTAAGTTTTGTGTGGTCATGTGCGAAAATACGCTTCAACTTAACTCCGGCTCCGTCGTAAGTTGAATGTCCTTGCAGAATTAATTTATTCATGTGATTCTCCTATTAATCATTTAGAATGCAAAGCAGTTGCAACTGAGACTCCGCAACCGTGATTCTTTTGGTGACCAGATCTATCAGTGGTTATGACATGCGAACTCCTCGTGGATTGCCGTATTAGCGATTGAAGTACTGTGGTAACCGCCATAGCAACCAATTTTAAACACAAAACCCCACTTTCTTTTCAGAAGCAGGGTTTCAATAATCTCTTCATGGCATCACCCTTCTAAAAAGGGTTCAAATTGGCTGTTAACCGATTGACAGTGTCTTGTTAAATTGCGTTTATTTTGGCCCTAATGAGCTTAGAAGTCAAAGAAATATTTTATTGATAACCACTTGAAAGCTTTTCTATCTCCTGAAATCTCATTTCTATTGATAACAGGAAGCAAACATCAACCGGATGAACCTTAATTTTGTCTAAAATGGTCGACAGGAATGAGAGGGATGATGTATGCCATACGCCGATCAACGGTTCATCCTCACGCCTGTGGGGAACACAATGGATGTTAGTGCTTGAAGTGCCGGACGCCGGTAAAGATCATGGCCATATCGTGTTCATCGGCCGCCTGGATGGCTTCTTCATCACGAACGGAGCCGCCGGGCTGGATGATTGCCGTGATCCCGGCTTCAGAGGCCATATCGACCCCGTCCCGAAAGGGAAAAAAGGCATCCGAGGCCAGCACGGTCCCCTGTGTGGGCAGGTTGGCTTTCATTCCGGCGATTTTAACGGAATCGACCCGGCTCATCTGCCCGGCCCCCACGCCGACCAGTTGATCTTTCCTCGCATAGACGATGGCGTTTGATTTGACGTGTTTGACGATCCGCCAGGCAAAATCGAGGGCATCGTATTCCGCTTCCGTCGGTTTTCTTTTGGTGACGACCGTTGCCTTGCGGATATCAAATTCCTCCCGATCACGGTCCTGGATCAGCAGGCCGCCCACGACCCGCCGGAAATCATAACCGGCAGAACCTTTGGCCGGCACCATGGGGATTTCCAGAACGCGGACATTTTTCTTGGAGCCCAGGATGGCTTTGGCCTCATCATCGAAAGCAGGAGCGATGATGACTTCCAGGAATGTTTTTGCCAGTTCCTCGGCTGTTTTTTTATCCACCGTCCGATTCAGGGCCACAATTCCCCCGAAGGCCGATACGGGATCGGTTTCCATGGCCTTCCGGTAGGCCTCTGCCAGATTGCTCTCCGCAGTCGCAGCACCGCAGGGGTTGGCGTGTTTCATGATGATGACGGCGGGTTTTTCAAAATCTGAAACCGCCTGCCAGGCGGCATCGGAATCCATGATGTTGTTGTAGGACAGCTCTTTCCCCTGGAGCTGCCGGGCGTTGGAAACCGCCGACAGGGAAGAATCGTTTTCCCGGTAGAAGGCGGCCATCTGGTGGGGATTTTCACCATAGCGGAGATCCTGGGCCCGTGTGAATTGAACGGTGTAGGTGTCCGGGAAAAGATGCTTCACGGTGCCGTCGGGGCCGATCTTGCCGAGATAGTTGGAGATGGCTCCATCATAGCGGGCCGTCAGTTGAAAGGTCTTGACGGCCAGTCGAAAATTGGTTTCTTCAGAGATCTTTCCGCCCCTTTCTTTCATTTCTTTCAGGATGGCGTCGTAGTCTGCCGGGTCGGTCACGACGCTGACAAAGGGGTAATTCTTGGCCGCTGCCCGGAGCATGGTCGGCCCGCCGATATCGATGTTCTCGATGGCGGTTTCCAGCGTGCAGCCTTCTTTTCCCACGGTTTTTTCAAACTGGTAGAGATTAACCACCACCATGTCGATCAGCCCGATCCCCTGGTCCCGGAGGGCTTTCATGTGTTCCGCATTGTCGCGCAGGGCCAGCAGTCCTCCGTGAATTTTCGGATGCAGCGTCTTCAGCCGGCCGTCCATCATTTCCGGAAAACCGGTATAGTCCGAAACATCCGTTACTTTGAGGCCGCTGTTCCGAATCTGCGCCGCTGTTCCTCCGGTGGAGAGAATCTCGACATTAAAATCGGCTAGTCCCCTGGCAAACTCGACGATGCCAGCCTTGTCGGTGACGCTGATCAGAACCCGCGTGATCTTGTTCAATCTCATACTTTTCTCCCGTGCAAAGTTTTCTTTTTCAGATTTTCCCCCTGATTTCCTGCATATGCCGGACCCTCTTTTCGATCAGAGGCGGTGTGCCGATATCCGGCCGGTGGTCGACGGGGCCCTGGATGGCCTGAACCGCGCTTTCCGCTATTTTCTCCGCTTCCTCAAGATGATTTGCAATCCCCACGACACCGATGGCCCGGGACGCCGTCATATACAGGCCGTCCGGTTTTTTATCAACGGAAGAATAATAAAGGCGCGCCTGGCCCACGTCCCCCACCTCAATCCGCGCCGAGGTGGACTGGGCATCGGGATGATCCTTGGGCAGACCGTAACCCCTGGGGACGACATATTTGCAGACCGTCGCCTGTTTCTCAAATTCGATGGGGAAACGGTCCAAAGTGCCGTCAATCATGGCCTGGCAGATGTCCACAAAATCGGTCTTCAACAGGGGGAGGATATTCATGGCCTCGGGATCGCCGAAGCGGGCATTGTATTCCAGCAGCCGGACGCCCTTCTTCGTGACCATGAAACCGCCGTACATGACCCCTTTGTAATAATTTCCTGTTTCCCGATAGATCGCCTCGGCAACTTTCTGCGTGATCGCCAGTCCTTCCGTTACATCCTGAGGATGAAGAAAGGGAAGGCTGTGATCTTCACAGGAATAGGAGCCCATGCCGCCGGTGTTCGGACCTTTATCATCGGCGAAACGCCGCTTGTGATCCTGAACGGGCGGGGTGGCAACCACCGTTCTGCCGTCGCACAGGCACTGCAGAGAGAACTCTTCGCCCTCCAGTTTTTCCTCGACGGTGACACTCGCATGTTCCTTTAAAAATTCTCTGCAGAAGGCCAGAGCTTCCTTCTTCGTTTGAAAATGATCGCCCTGGACCATGACCCCTTTACCGCCGGTCAGGCCGTCCGGTTTGACGACAACGCCGTCCAGTTCATCGAGAAAGGTCTCGATCCCGGTGAGGGATGAGAAATTTCTGAATCTTGGATTTCCCGGAATCTGATATTTTTCAACGAGGTCACGCGTAAAGGATTTGGATGTCTCCAAGCGGGCCAGGCTTTGAGTGGGTCCGACGGCAGGAATCCCCGCTCTTTTTAAGGCATCCACGACGCCGTTGTTCAGTGGATCTTCCGGACCGATGACGGCGAAGCCGACCTTATGGGCCTGGGCAAAGGAAACAATGGCCGCCAGATCGGTGTAGTTGCCGTTCATGATATTATCCGACAGCGAGGCGATGCCGGGATTATTGGCTTTCATGTAGGAAAAGAGCCGGGGCCGGTGTCCCGAACGCATGATCGCCTCGGCGATGGCGTGTTCCCGGGCACCGTTGCCGATCAGAAGGATATTCAGCATGGCAGGTTCTCCTGTTTTATTTACTTTGTTTCCCTTTTTTACTTTTTCTCTGTTCTGGTGTAGGCAACGAGATCCAGCTTGCGCAGGCGGATGCTTTCCGGCGTAATCTCTACCAGTTCGTCTTCCGCAATGAATTCAATGGACTGATCCAGGGACAGGAGCCGCGGCGGGCGCAAGGTCACCGTCGCCTCGGAGGTGGAGCTCCGGATGTTGGTGAGCTTCTTTTCTTTGATGATGTTGACATTGAGGTCGCTCGTGCGATTCCGTTCTCCGACGATCATCCCGCCATAGACCTCGGTTCCCACGCCGACAAACAGCTCTCCGCGATCCACCATGGCCAGGCTGGCATAGGGGGTGACGCGGCCAATGCGGTCTGCCACCAGGGCCCCGCTGATCCGCTGGGGAATGGGACCCGCCCAGGGTTCATACCCTTCATAAAGGGTATTCATCACACCGGTTCCCTTGGTGTCCGTCATGAAATGACTGCGAAAACCGATCAGGCCACGCGAGGGAATGATAAACTCCAGATTGACCCGGCCGCTGCCCCGGTTGACCAGGTTGGTCATACGTCCCTTCCGGGCGGCCAGTTTTTCCGTCAGGATCCCGATAAATTCCTCCGGTACATCAATGAACAGGCTCTCAACGGGTTCCAGTACCCGGCCTTTTTCTTCCCGGGTGATGACCTGGGGCCGGGATACCATGCACTCATACCCTTCCCGGCGCATGGTTTCGATCAGCACCGCCATCTGCAGTTCCCCGCGGCCGCGGATTTCAAAGGCGTCCTTCCGTTCCAGAGGCTCGAACCGGAGGGCCACGTTCTTGAGGGTCTCCTTTTCCAGGCGGTCCCGCAGGTGGCGGGAGGTGAGATACTTTCCCTCTTTGCCGGCGAAAGGTCCGGTGTTCACATAAAAAATCATCGAAACGGTCGGCTCGTCGACGTGAATCCGCGGGAGAGGAAGGGGACCCTCCAGGGACGCGACCGTGTCGCCGATATTCACGGCTTCCACGCCGGCAAAGGCGACAATGTCGCCGGCTTCGGCACGCTCCACGGCCTTCCGTTGCAGGCCATGAAATGTGTACAGAGCGGAAAAGCGGATTCCCGGTATCATGTTTCCTTCACCGCAGAGGGTATAGCCCCGGTTCATCTCCAGAACGCCGTTCATCAGTCGGCCGATGGCGAGTTGCCCCACATAGGGGTCATAGTCGAGATTGGTCACCAGAAACTGCGTCGTCGCTTCGTCATCACCCTCCGGACCGGGGATCCTGTCCAGGATCGTCTCAAACAGGGGCTGCAGATCGGTGGAATCGTCACCGGGCTGCCGATGGGCGACACCGGTCTTGGCGTTGGTGTAAAGAACGGGGAATTCAATCTGTCCTTCATCGGCGTCGAGGTCAATGAACAGGTCATAGACCTCGTCGAGAACTTCCTCGATGCGGGCGTCACTCCGGTCGATCTTGTTGATCACCAGGATGACGGGAAGCTTGCCGGCCAAGGCCTTCTTCACAACAAAACGCGTCTGGGGGAGAGGCCCCTCGCTGGCATCGACCAGGAGGATCACTCCGTCCACCATGTTGAGGCCCCGCTCCACTTCACCGCCGAAATCGGCATGACCGGGCGTGTCGACGATATTGATTTTCACGTCGTGGTACCAGATGGCTGTGTTCTTCGCCATGATGGTGATCCCACGTTCTTTTTCCAGGTCCATCGAATCCATCACCCGTTCCACCATGACCTGATGTGCCCGGAAGGTGCCGGTCTGCCTGAGCATGGCATCGAGCAGGGTGGTCTTGCCGTGATCGACATGAGAAATGATGGCAATATTTCTGATATTTGATTTTCGCATGGCGCCATCCTAAAGCAAGGAGCCATATTCTGCAACCTAAACTATTTGGCGATATTAAACTCTTGACAGGCGAATATATCTTCCTTAAAAGATTTATAAAATCAAGCCGATACTCATCCCGCTTCTCCTGGCGCGAAGATGAGACTGTCCAACAACATGTTTGCATCCGACCCTATCCGGGTTATCGGTTGAGTCTGAGAGGTTATCTGCGGCGGGTGAACAGGAACGTCAAGAGGCTGAGCGATCGTGCTTTCGAGATTATTGGCGGACATCGTTTTATTATTTCATTTTGCGATTGTTTTATTTGCCATATTCGGCGGGGTGATGGTCCTCTATAAGCGGTGGCTGGTCTGGCTTCACGTCCCCGTGTTACTGTGGTCATCGGTCGTTAACCTGGCCAGTTGGATCTGTCCACTGACGCCGCTTGAGAACATGCTTCGTTCTTTGGCTGGGCAAGCAGGTTATCAAGGTGGATTTGTCGAGCACTACATCGTACCGCTGGTCTATCCCAATGGAATGTCCCGAGACATTGAGATCATTGCCGGGTTCTCGATCCTTGTATGGAATGGCCTGGTATATACATTTGTGATCTGCTGGAGGCGGCGTCATCGTTCAACACCTGACACTGCGCTCCACTGAGCCTCCGTCGTCTGCGGATTAGCCTGGTGAAGCAGCCCCCGGTCCGACCGGACAGGATAAATCGGGCAATGGGTTGTCGGAATCGATAGAGGGCCGGGCTGATGCGTGAAATCGCTGCGGTGGGAAAATGATTTGTCATTTCCTGATGAAATCTGATAAATTAGTAAAACTTCCGGAAGGGATGCTCATTGGCGTTGAACGATTTAATCACCATAAAATTAATTTTACTGTTTTTTCTTTTTTTTCTCTCTGGTTTTTTTTCCAGTTGCGAGGCTGCGTTTTTTTCTTTAACGCCTCTGCATCTTCATAAGATGCGGGAAGAACGGTACCCCTTTCTGTCTTATGTGCAAACCCTCCTGAAATATCCGCGAAGACTTCTCATCACGATTCTTGTCGGAAATGAAGCGGTTAACATCACCATTTCCGCGTTGGCAGCGTCCCTGTTTATTCTTTTTCTCGGGATGCAGGGCCAGTGGGTCACCATCGCAGTCACCACGCCGATTCTGCTCATTTTCGCTGAGGCCGTTCCCAAAACATTTGCCGTTACCCATCCCATGCGGATGGCCGCTTTCCTGTCACCCTTTCTGCTGATCTTTTCCCGGGTTGGACGTCCCGTTATCTGGCTGCTCGAGAAGGTAGCAGGTTTTCTTGTGTCGCTGCTTCCGGGATATCTGCAAGGCAGGCGCCATATCCTCATGGAGGAGGAGTTCAAGACCCTGATTGATGTCGGTGAGAGAGAAGGCGCATTGGAATCGTCTCAGCGGGATCTCATCCATAAGGTTTTCGAACTGGGGGATACCACGGTGGCCGAGGTGATGATTCCCAGGGTCGATATGTTCTGCCTGCCTGTTTCGATGAGTATGGGTGATATGGAAAAAGAGATTATCAAGGCTCGTCATGAAAGGATTCCCATCTATGGCGCGGACCGGGACGATATTGTCGGTATTCTTTATGCCAGAGATCTTCTGGAAGGTATCGCCGAAAAGCAGAAGCCGGTTCCTGTCGGCAAGATGTTGAGGAAACCCGATTTCGTGCCCGAAGAAAAAACAGCCGGGAGCATGCTCCGGGATTTCCAGAATAAGCATGCTCAGATGGCAATCGTCGTGGATGAATACGGCGGCATATCGGGTCTGGTGACCCTGGAGGATATTCTCGAAAATCTTTTTGAAGATATCTATGATCCGTCCGGAGCAAAGGCAGCCCTCTGGCAGAAAATCGATGAAAAAACATGGGTGGTATCCGGGAAAATGTCCATGGATGATCTTCTCGAGTTTGTGTCTTTGCCCGTTTCCGATGAAGATTTTGACACCGTAGGTGGTTTCGTATTTCATCTATTTGGAAGACTGCCGGCGCGGGGAGAATCGGTTTCCCATGACCATTATGTCTTCCGTGTGGAAAAAATGGGCCGGGCCCGGATCCTGAAGGTAAGAATTGAAAGGGAGGAAGGGCTGGAGGATGGATAATATTCTACCTCTCCTGCTGGTTCTGTTATGCCTGTGTCTCGAAGGCATTTTTTCGGGAGGCGAACTGGCTCTGGTGGCTTCAGACGTCAATAAGATCAGACAGAGAGCCCAGGGCGGTTCCCGCCAGGCAACGCGGGTATTGAAGCTCCTGGAAAAGCCGGACTGGTTCCTTGCGACGACGCTGACGGGAACCAATTTATGTGTTGTGACCAGCACGACCGTGGCCACCGCTTTCTTCATCACCCGGCTCGGTCCGGCCCAAGGTGCTGTCATCTCCATTTTCGTGATGATCCCGACCCTGCTGGTCATGGGTGAAATTGTTCCCAAGAGCCTTTTCCAGCAGCATGCGGAATCTGTTGCGGAAAAATTGTCCTGGTTTATCTGGACGGCATCCTGGATTTTGTTTCCGGTGGTTTTTCTGATTTCCAGGATTTCCCGGGGAACCGTCCGTATCTCTACGGGAGATCAAAATCTGAAGAGCGCTTCCTACATTACCCGGGACGGCCTGAAATTTATCCTGAAAAGTCACGGGGACGGCAGCGATATGTTGAGTACCGAAAAAGATATGATCCGGCATATCTTTGATTTTTCAGAAGTGAAGGTCGACCAGATCATGGTCCCTCTGTCCATGATGGCGGCTTTACCGGTGACGGCAACCATCCGGGAGGCCGCTATTCTGGTGGCGGAAAAGAAATGTTTGCGTCTTCCCATTTACCAGGATCATATTTTAAATATTATTGGCATCCTCCACTATTTTGACCTGCTGGAGGCCTTGCATCGGGCATCAGACCATTCCGCCAGTGATCAGGATACGATCGGGTCGCTGTTGAGACCGGCCGCCTTTTATGTACCGGAAAACAAGCTTGCGAAGGATTTGCTGATCGAGTTACAAAGTACAAGAGAGAGAATGGCCATTGTCGTGGATGAATATGGCGGCGCGGTTGGAATTGTCACGATTGATGATATCCTCGAGCAGATCGTCGGCGAGATTCATGATGAGTATGACAGCGGCAACATTTTGTATAAGAAGATCGGGTCGGGAAAGTATCTTTTCAATGCCCGGATCAGCCTCGAGCGGGTGAAATTGCTGATTCCTGTCGAGATTCCGAAGGGTAACTTTGACACCCTGGGCGGATTCCTTCTTCACCGGATGGGTAGGATTCCAAAAAGAAAAGAGATTTTCAGGAGCGGAGACATTCTGTTCGTCATTGAAGATGTAGATATGAAATCCATCAAGGAAGTTCTGGTGATCTTTCCTGCCGGTCTGGACAGGATTGGTGAAAAATCAGGAAATGGGTGAGGTCATGAATGAATAAAAAAATAAGTACTCTCATCCTGGCTGCCGGCAAGGGGACGCGAATGAAATCGGACTTGGTGAAAGTGCTCCACCCCCTCCGCGGTAAACCCCTGCTGACTTATTCACTGGATGTAGCCAGGGCCGTCGGGTCGAAAAAAATTGTTGTCGTGGTCGGTCATCAGGCGAATCTAGTCAGAGAAAGATTCAAGAACCAGAGCCTTTTTTTTGTTGAACAGGTCCAACAGTTGGGAACGGGTCACGCGGTTCTTCAGGCGAAAAAGCATTTTGATGGCTACCGGGGGACGATCCTGATTCTGTGCGGGGATGTCCCCTGTCTAAAGGCTTCGACGGTTCAACGCTTCATCGCACATCATTTAGAAGAGAATGCAGTGGTGACGGTCATGTCGACCATTTTGGACGATCCCGGAAGTTACGGCCGGGTTGTCACAGGGGTGCAAGGTGAGGTTTTGAAGATCGTGGAGTCGCGGGATGCTTCCCCGGATGAGAAAAAAATCCGTGAAATCAACACGGGAATTTATTGTGTCGACAGCCGGTTCCTTTTCGAAGCCGTTTCGGAAATTCGCAATGACAATGCCCAGAGAGAATATTATCTGACGGACATCATTGAAATCGCACGACAGAAGGATCTGCGGGTACGTTCCTTTATTGCACCAGACCCCATTGAGGTCATGGGAATCAATACCCCGGAGGATCTCGAGAGAGCCGGATGTTATCAGGAGAAGGTGTGAGATTTTGTTGTCCCTTATGAAAATCGGCTCTTTGTCTTTGAGAAACAATATTTTTTTGGCGCCCATGGCAGGGATTACCGATCTGTCATTCCGGCTCCTCAATCGCGAGTTCGGCGTCGGACTCGCTTTTACGGAAATGATCAGCGCTGCCGGTCTGATTCGTGGGACGGGTAAAACGTATCATTACCTGAATACAACCCCTGACGACAAACCACTGGGTGTGCAGATATTCGGATCCGATCCGGCTGTCCTTGCCGAAGCGGCGAAAGTCATAACAGATATGGGGGTTGCCCTTCTGGATATCAACATGGGCTGCCCTGTGAAAAAAGTGGTTAAAACCGGAGCCGGCGCTGCTCTTCTCAAAGATATTTCCAGAATAGGCTCCATTCTCCAGGCGGTCCGGCGGGCGACAAGTCTGCCCTTGACCGTCAAAATGCGATCAGGATGGCGCCATTCTGACATGAATTATCTTGAAGTTGCGCGTGTTGCAGAGGATTGCGGAGTGGATGCCATTATCCTGCATCCCCGGACGGCCGATCAAGGATTCAGTGGCCTTGCAGACTGGAGCCTCATCGGGATCGTTAAAAATCATGTGAAAGTTCCCGTGATCGGCAACGGCGATATCAGAACGGCGGATGATGCCCTGCGGATGATCCGGATGACCGGATGCGACGGGGTATTGGTGGGACGGGGCGCTCTTGGCAATCCCTGGATTTTTAAAGACATGATGTCAAAGCGGCAAGGGCAGCAGGCCCTCTGGTCACCCACGTCTGAGGAAAGGGAACGGGTGATCCGTCATCATTTAACGATGGTGGTGGCTGTTCTTGGAGAATCCATCGGTGTCAGAAATTTTCGCAAACATCTTCTCTGGTATACAAAGGGTTTGAGGGGAGGCTCCCGGTTCCGTCAATGGATTGGCCTGACGAAAGACAGAGAAGGACTGCTGAATGAGCTCCATGAGTTTTTAGATTCTGTTGATCAGGCAGCACGGACGGGGTGAAATATGGTCTTGACTTTTGAGGGAGAGCTTGGCATACTGAAGCCAGAGAAAAGGAACAGGTAACTTTCGGTATTGTGGGAAATAAGGTCTGTTCGGAATCGAGAAAGACAAGGAGACTTTGTGGAGTTGATAAAGTTTAAGGAACTGGAAAATAAACTGAAGAACTTGATTGATGAGTATTCATTGCTGAAAAAAAAGAATTTGGAAATAGAAACACTGTTAAAAAATAAAGGAATGGAGTTGGAAGAGGCAAACAATAAAATAAGGGGATTGAAAGAGGAAAGGGATTCTGTACGCACAAAGGTCGACTCGCTCCTTGATTTGCTTCAGGATATCAGCGTTCCGAAATAAGCTTTGAGGGCAGACGTTGAAAAAGCAATATCATATCAGGGTACTGGGAGAGGATATTTCAGTTTTAAGCGATTCCGGGGATGAGCATGTTGAAACTGTCGTCAAGTATGTTAATGATAAGGTGAAAGAGATACAAAATACAACCAAGACAATCAATACCGTGCACGTGGCCATTTTGGCAGCTTTAAACATTGCCGATGAATACTACAAAGTTAAGGAAATTAAAGAAAACATCTGTCAACAGATGGAAAGCCGGTCTGAAAAGCTCATTCATCTTATCAATGAGATCAGGCAGTAAAGTAAGGTTTATTATCCCCTGCGATGTGCGTGATTAACATTCGTTTTTTGAGCCAACACCTTGGAACCGGGGGCCTTTCCTTGTTAGCGGTGAGCATGTCTGTCGGTATACAGTAACAGCCGGAGACAGAAAGCCTAAAGCAACAAAATTAGGTGCCCACTTTCTCAACAGGTTCAAAAAGGTGGTTAACACGGCATAGGCGGGGGTTTTCCTTTTCATCAAGGGGATCTTCTCCTGACCGGCATATAAATCACCCTTTCCGTAAATTGCTTTTTTAATCCCAGCCCTGATTAAACAGTTTGCCTCTCCCGATTATCTTTTGTTGAAAATTTCATAAGCTCTGTGAATCCGTCTATGGGAGTTAACATAGACGTATTATAATAAGGAGGTGACGTTACTTGATATATAACAGCATGATTATATTAGTTGTTATTGGATTGATCGCGCTGGGTGTCCTGTTGGGATATCTTCTCAGGCAGAGGCTTTTCAAAAACCGTCAGGCTTCCTCGGAAATGCTGTCAGCGAGGATTGTTGATGAGGCAAAAAAGGAATCCGAAACGATAAAAAAAGAGGCGGTTATTCAAGCCAAGGAAAATCTGCTCAAGGTCAAGACCGAGTTTGAGAAAGACACCCGGGAACGAAAAAGTGAGCTGGAAAATCTGGAAAAAAAGATCCGTTCAAAAGAGGAAAATCTTGATAAACGGATCGACCAGTTATCTCAGAAGGAAGCCAATTTTGAGAACCGGGATAAATCTCTGGTCAACAAGGAATCAGCGTTCCATGAGAAGCAGGAAAAACTGCATCGGATGATTGAGGAACAAACAAGGAAACTGGAAGAAATTGCAGGCATTTCTTCAGAGGAGGCGAAAAATTTTCTGATACAGTCCATGGAAACCGAAGCCAAACGTGATGCTGCTGTCCTCGTCCGTAAGATTGAGGAGGAGGCAAAACGGACAGCCGATAAACAATCCCGGGAGATTATTGCTTATTCCATACAACGGTATGCAGGCGATTTTGTTGCAGAAAATACTGTGTCAGTGGTGAACCTGCCCAGCGATGAGATGAAGGGAAGGATCATCGGCCGGGAAGGCAGAAATATCAGGGCCATTGAGGCAGCGACGGGAATCGACCTCATTGTGGATGACACGCCCGAGGCGGTTGTCCTGTCCAGTTTTGATCCGATCAGGCGAGAAGTTGCGAGAATTTCCCTGGAAAGACTGATCAGCGACGGCAGAATTCATCCTGGCCGGATTGAGGATATTGTCAAAAAAGTCAGAACGGAAGTGGATACCATCATTCGCGAAACCGGTGAGCGAACGTCCTTTGATGTCGGGGTTCATGATATCCATCCGGAGATCATCAATCTGCTGGGAAGCCTCAAATACCGGAAAAGCTTTTCCCAGAATGTTTTACAGCATTCCATAGAGGTGGCCCATCTGACGGGGATGATGGCTGCCGAACTGAAAATGAACGTAAAAGAGGCAAAAAGGGCGGGGTTGCTTCATGACATTGGTAAGGCGATTGATCACGAGGTGGAAGGGACCCATGCCGCGATCGGTGCAGATTATGCGAAACGTTTTGGAGAGTCTCCCCGGATTGTCCAGGCCATCGCAACTCACCATGACGATGGCCGGACGAATACACTGCTGGGTGTTCTTGTTCAGGCGGCCGATACGCTTTCGGCGGCAAGGCCGGGTGCCCGCCGCGAGATGCTGGAAACTTATGTCAAACGCCTGGAAGAGCTTGAAGCCATTGCCAATTCCTTCAATGGTGTGGATAAATGCTATGCCATCCAGGCAGGCCGGGAGATCCGTATCCTGGTAGAAAATGAAAAAATATCAGACAATGATGCGGTCATGCTTTGCCGGGATATCATTAAAAAAATTGAAAAAGATCTTACTTATCCCGGTCAAATTAAAGTAACCGTCATCCGGGAAACTCGCGTTTCCGATTATGCGAGGTAGCCGATGCAGACCATGAAAATCCTGTTCATCGGTGACATCGTGGGAAAGCCCGGGAGACTGGCCATCAGGGAACTCTTGCCCTTGATCGTCGAGGATTATCGGATCGAGTTTGTCATTGCCAACTGTGAGAATGCCGCGGCGGGTTTCGGGGTCACCCGGGATGTCGTTGAAGAGCTTTACCAGAGTCGCATCGATGTGTTAACATCCGGTAATCATATTTGGGACAAGAAAGAGGTTCTTGAATTTGTCGAGGATTATGAAACTCTGCTCAGACCGGCTAATTATCCGGAAGGAACCCCGGGGTTTGGAAGTGTCGTGATGCCCTGTGCTTCGGGTATTCATGTCGGGGTGATTAACCTGGTAGGGAGAGTCTTCATGCATTCCCTGGACTGTCCTTTCCGAAAGGCGGAAAAAGAGATTGAAAAACTCAAGAAAAAGACAGGGATTATTATTGTCGATATGCATGCCGAGGCAACATCGGAGAAACAGGCTCTTGGCTGGTTTCTGGATGGCCGGGTGAGTGCTGTTCTGGGCACACATACCCATGTCCAGACGGCCGATGAAAAGATCTTGCCGAATGGTACTGCTTATATTACCGATCTGGGAATGACCGGGCCTTTCGATTCAATTATCGGGACCAGGAAAGATGCCGTACTGGAACGCTTTTTAATCCAGATGCCTAATAAGTTCGATGTTGCCAAGGGAGATATACGGCTTCAGGGTGTCGTTCTGGAGGTTGACACGGCAAGCGGTAAAGCTTTAAGCATCGAGCGCTTAAGTGTCAAACTGGAAACATAGGGGGTTGGTTTGAAAAGCGTCTACGATATTTTTTATGAAAGGGGATTTATTGAGCAGGTTACCGATGAAGCGCTCATTCGGGAACTGCTTCGGGACCGGAAGATCACCTGCTATATTGGTTTTGACCCGACCGCGACGAGCCTGCATATCGGTAGCCTCGTTCCCATTATGGCCCTGGCCCACATGCAAAGAGAGGGACACCGATTGATTGCCCTCATCGGCGGAGGAACGGGCTTGATCGGGGATCCCAGCGGAAAGACGGAAATGCGGCAGGTTCTGACACGCGAACAGATTGATTTCAATGCCCTGTGTATCCAAAATCAACTTTCGAAATATCTGGATTTTGGAAATGGGGGAGCGCTGATGTTGAACAACGCAGACTGGTTAACCAGTCTCAACTATATAGAATTTATAAGAGATATTGGCAGACATTTTAGTGTTAACAAAATGCTTGCAGCCGAAAGTTACAAACTTCGCCTCGAAAAGGGGCTCAATTTTGTAGAATTTAATTATATGCTCCTGCAGGCTTATGATTTTCTGCATCTTTTTAAGTATCACGATTGTGTCATGCAAATGGGAGGGAATGATCAATGGGGCAATATGCTGGCCGGGATTGATCTCATCAGAAGAGTTGAAGGCCGAATGGCTCACAGTATGACCTTTCCACTCCTTACCACATCCCAGGGCCACAAAATGGGGAAAACCGAGAAGGGAACCGTTTGGCTCGATCAAGCTCTCACACTGCCCTATGATTATTATCAATACTGGGTGAATGTGGATGATGCGGATGTCGAGAGATTCCTGGCGCTTTTTACTTTCCTACCGATGGAAGAGGTAAAACAGGTCAGAACACTGGTCGATGTGGAACTCAATATAGCCAAGTCTGTGCTGGCCTTTGAGGCAACAAAGATCACCCATGGCGAAGCGGCCGCTTTTGGGGCGTTTGAGAAGAGCGCACAGCTTTTTGGCTGCCGATCGGTCGAAACGGGGCTGTTTCCATCCAGTACGATTCCAAGATCTGATGTGATAGGGGAAGCTCATATAGTACTCCCACCCCTATCACTTTCAGCCTCAGGAACATCTTCGCTGCCGATAGAACGCAGGAGATTAGACGAGGGCATCCCTGCCTTCGAGTTGTTCCACGAGACGAACCTGTGCGCTTCCCGGGGGGAGGCGAGGCGGTTGATCGTCCAAGGGGGCGGCTATGTCAACGACCGTCAGCTTGCAGTCTTCGACGAGCGAATCGGCCTTGGGGATGTCGATGATCGTGGGGAAATCCGTCTGCGGAAAGGGAAAAAGAAGTATGCCATCATTCGCCTGAAAAATACTTAAATTAGTTCTTGACTCTTTTAAAAGGAAAAGATAAACATAGCTTTCGTTCATTGATAGACTGTTTGATTTTCGAGGCTGTCATTTTCCCTTTAGAAAGATACAACCCCTATGATCACCTGTTAATCATCATTCATTTCATCGGTTCGAAAAAAGTTAACAAATAGTTCTTGACAAGATTTAAAGTATCGCCTATATGTCAAGGCTCGTTTCAAACTGGCTCTTTCAAAATTGAATAGTGGAATAATCGATTTGTGGGTCCTTTTTAAATTTTAAAAAGATGGAGAGTTTTCTCCAATAGGATTAAAACTTGAGAGTTTGATCCTGGCTCAGAACAAACGCTGGCGGCGTGCCTAACACATGCAAGTCGCACGAGAAAGTTGGCTTCGGCCAATGAGTAAAGTGGCGCACGGGTGAGTAACGCGTGGATAATCTGCCCTTCAGCGGGGAATAACCCATCGAAAGGTGGGCTAATACCCCATAACACTGTTTAGCATAAGCTAGACAGTCAAAGAGAGCCTCTGCTTGCAAGCTTTTACTGAAGGTTGAGTCCGCGTACCATTAGCTAGTTGGTAGGGTAATGGCCTACCAAGGCGACGATGGTTAGCTGGTCTGAGAGGATGATCAGCCACACTGGAACTGAGA
>Ga0208494_1000192_pt1 | contig 16416 bp, 16 predicted proteins | sample CryBogmetaGMA10M_FD_184544 | JGI IMG/M metagenome (GOLD analysis project Ga0208494, IMG submission 184544) | Freshwater microbial communities from Crystal Bog, Wisconsin, USA - MA10M (SPAdes) | ecosystem: Environmental > Aquatic > Freshwater > Lake | place: Crystal Bog, Wisconsin, USA...
GGCGACGCTCGGCTTTCCCGGGAAGACCTCAGAGTTCGATGCACTCTGGCCAGCGGACTTCATCACCGAAGGACAGGACCAGACCCGGGGCTGGTTCTACTCCCAGCTGGGTGCCAGCACGATCGCTTTTGGCAGGGCGCCCTACAAGAGCGTCTGCATGCACGGGTTCGCGCTCGACGCCGAGGGCAAGAAGATGTCCAAAAGCCAGGGGAACGTAGTTTCACCGGAAGAGGTCATCGCAAAAGTCGGGGTGGACGTGCTCCGGCTCTACGTGCTCTCCTCCTCGGCACCGTGGGACGACCTGAAGTTCAACTGGGATGGTGTCGCCACGATCAACCGTGCGGTAAACATCCTCTGGAACGTGTACCGGTTCCCGATGCCGTACATGATCCTCGATCACTTCGCACCGCAATCGAAGAACGGTGTATGGGATGGGACATTTGTCACTTCGCACATCCTCGAAATGCCCGACGAGGATCGCTGGATCATCTCCCGGGTGAATTCAGTTGCCACGGAGGTAGATGCTTCAATGAAGGTGTGCCAGCTCCACCGTGCGACCCGGGAACTGACGAACTTCATCCTCGAAGACCTCTCTCGCTGGTATGTCCAGCTCGTCCGCCCGCGGATGTGGCTTGAGGGCGAATCAAAAGAGAAACTGTTTGCGTACGAGACAATCTACTACGTCATGCGCCGGCTTATCGGGCTCCTTGCGCCGTTCTGCCCGCACATCGCCGAGGAGATCTACCGGAACCTAAGGTGCACAAACGATCCCGCAAGCGTACATATGCTTGACTGGATGGTGTGCGAACCCGGGCTTGTCAATGCAGAACTTGAGCATGCGATGGAACTCGCCCGATCGTTTGACGATGCGGTGCAGAATGCCCGGCAGGCAGGCAAGCGCAAACTCCGCTGGCCTGTAGGTGAAGTGGTTATCGTAACCGACAAGGAACCGGTCAAAGATGCAGTCGCCCGCTTGAATGCAATCTGTATGGACCGGGCAAATGCCCGCAAGGTCACGGTTGTCATGGGGCGCTGGGAACGGAATGGCTGGCATGCGGAGCCGGTGATGAAGGCACTCGGACCCGCCTTTGGCAGGAACGCACCCAAGGTGAAGGCGGCGATCGAAAAAGCGGACGGCAACCTGCTTAAAATTGAGACTGATGCCGGACGAACGGTCACGCTTGTTGAGGGGGATGACCAGTTTGAGATTGGCGCACCGCATGTGACCTTCACGGAAAAACTCCCGGCAGATGTCTTCTCCGCCCCGATGGAAGATGCAACCGTCTACGTCGATGTGGCACTCACCCCTGATTTGGAAGCAGAGGGCTATGCCCGTGAAGTGATCCGCAGGATACAGGAAATGCGCCGTCAGCTCGATCTTGCGGTTGAGGACTTCATTGTAGTCGATGCAGCTGTGGCAGACAACCGGATCTGCGAGCTTGTCCGGGGAGGCTGGCGCGAAGGGATCGCAGAAGAGGTCCGTGCGCGGGAACTCGCACTCCACAACACAGAAACCCCTGCAACTGTGGCGGGCGCATACCAACTCGTAAAAGAGTGGGATGTTGAAGGCGTCGCGATGACAATTTCCATCTCACGCGCTGCCAGTTAATTCTTTAAGAAACGCCTGCCCTTCCGGCGTGGTGAACATCGGAAGGTCACGGTCAGAGGTGACGGCACTCCTCTCCACCACTACCGTCTTTTTTGTTTTCGGGTTGTAACCCTCTTTTTCGGTGATCGTTTTTTTCACGAGAACGCCGCGGCGCTGCCATGCCGGTGTCTTTGATAAGTTAACACCCCTTTTGTGCATCATCTCGTGCAGATCCTTTGCCGGCACCCCTTTGAGGGTTTCCGCAGCTTTTTTCGCGCTCATGCCATCTGCGATCAGCGCTTGCTGGCAATATGCGTTCAAGTGGTTGCGCCACGCCTCATCCTGCCGGTTCACCATGTACTCGATCGCAGACTCCGGGGTTGCCTGGACAATCCGGGCATCGAACGCAAGCGGTTCCCCAACGTCAAGGGCAATCGTGAGGGCACTTGCCGCAAACGCTGCCGCAACGGAATCGATCTTCTCTACCCTACCGGAAAAGGGGAGTTTTTTTAAGAAGAGACTGATCTCATCAGAGAACGTGTATGCAAATTCCGGTGAAAGCCCGCTGTCTGCCACAAGCGCTGTACACACCGCAACCATTACCTCGTTGAACCGATCGTCAAAGGGTTTTTTAAACGCGAGTTTTGCCGTCAGCCGGTGGAATGCACGCCCGTCAAGCCGGATAAAGACCGGGGGAATGGTAGTGATATTTGAAAATATTTCCCGGTTTTCCATACGGCGACCTTCGGGATAAAAAGAATATGGTGTGGGCTTCCCGCAACGCTCACACTTCCTGATGCGTGTTCACTACTCTAACGTGCCGGATTGGGTAAATGCACCCGGCAGGTGGCGCACCAGAACAATATCATCGATGGCGCTGATGATGCGGTAGGGGATCTTCAAGCCTTTGTAGTTTTTAAGTTCGAAGAGCTCTTCGTTCACCTTGCCGACAACAATCGCATCGATCTTCTTTGAATCAACGTCAATGACGACATCATCGACTTCACCGATGAACATGCCCTTGTCCGTGTAAATCTGGAGCCCGAATAAATCCGTAATATGAGTTTCCATCGTTATCAGATGAAAGTATATACGATAAGGGTTAAAAAGATACCCTTACTTTATGGACGGATCAATTCGGATCGGGCGGCTATTTGGTATCCCCATACTGATCCACTACACATTTTTGCTGGTAATTCCCCTGTTTGCATGGATTATCGGCAGCCAGATTGCGGAAACCACGAACCTCGTCAAAGATCTTTTTCTTGTATCGATCGATCCAACCCTCATTACCGCAGGGTACATCCCCTATGTGCTCGGGACAGTCATCGCACTCGGGCTTTTTTTCGGTGTCCTCGTTCACGAACTTGCACATTCACTCGTTGCCCGTAAGAAGGGCATAAAGATGCAGAACATCACGCTCCTCATGTTTGGCGGCATCGCGCAGATGGAGGAGGGGGTGCCGGACCCGAAAGTCGAGCTTCCGATGGCACTTGCCGGACCGGTCATGAGCCTCATCTTCGGGCTTGCCTGCTGCGGGCTTGTCTACGTGGCGCCGCAGATCACACGCGATCCGGCAACTGCCGGTGTGCTTATCTTTGTCTTCGGCTACCTTGGCATCTTAAACATCATCCTGTTTGCCTTCAACCTGCTGCCCGCATTTCCCATGGACGGGGGCAGGGTGTTTAGGGCAGTGCTCGCAACGCGTATGCCGCTCCACCGGGCGACCCGTATTGCCGCCAATGTCGGCAAGGGATTTGCGATCGTGTTCGGGCTTGTCGGGCTCTTCTTCTTCTCCCCGTTCCTGATCCTGATCGCGCTCTTCATCTATATCGGGGCGAATATGGAATCGACCGCGATCCAGTACAGTTTTCTTTTGCAGGATGTGACGGTCGGTGCCATGATGAGCTCCCCGGTGACTACGGTGCCGCCAACACTTCCGGTGAGACAGGTGATCGAGATGATGTATACGAGTAAGCACCTCGGGTTTCCGGTCGTTGACCGGGACTCGCTCGTTGGCATGATCACGCTTGTTGATGTAAACCGGACATCACCAATCGACCGTGAGGCGATGCAGGTGCGGGACATGATGACCCGCGATCCCATCACGCTTCCACCTACGGCTCCAGTCATAGATGCGCTGCAGATCATGTCGGCAAACAAAATCAGCAGGATCCCCATAATGCAGGACGGGCAGATAGTCGGCATCGTGACCCGGACCGATATTTTAAAAGTGACCGAATTAAAGCAGATTTAGGCAGACGCGCTACGGCGGATGACTGCACCATTAAAGCACCAAATCCATTTCCCATGAGAGTTGAGATCGGTTTGATGTTCGATATGCAAAATGGGATCGACCCAGGCAATTACAATTTCTGTCGTGTGGGTGATTTTTTTAAATTTTCCAGCATAACTATATTGAGATTCATACCCAATTAAGACAGATAATTCTCAGGTCCCTGTCAGAATTCCGCTACCCAATCATGATATCCGTAATCATCCCGGCGTACAATGAAGAGGCTACTATCGAACGGTGCCTGTCTGCTCTGTCCAGCCAGACGGTTCCCCGCAGCTCCTATGAGCTGATTGTCGTTGACGGGAATTCCCAAGACCGCACCCGGGAGATTGCAGCAGAGTATGCGGATCTCGTATTTATCCAGGAATCTGATCGGGTCTCCGGTGCACGAAACGACGGATTTGTCCGGGCAAAATATGATATCGTTGCGACTACCGATGCCGACAGTATTGTCGCCCCGGACTGGATTGAACAGATCCTCCATTCATTTACGGATCCCCGTGTGGTCCTTGCCTTTGGCCCGGTAACCTTGATTGAAGATACACCAAAACACCGTCCGTATGTCGTGCTGTTCAATATCCTGATGCGGTTTGGGGCAGTCACCCGCTTGTACTATTACACGCTCGGCTGCAACACCATCTTCCGGTATGATACCTTTTCCCGTGTCGGAATGTACAGGATTATGGATGCGGGTGACGATCTTGAGGTGGCTAACCGGATGCGCAAAGAGGGAAAAGTCGTTTTTAATCCCCACTTAAAAGTCGGGTTCGATTTCCGGAGATATGACCAGTACGGGTTCTGGAGAACGATCTTTGAATGGTACTGGATTGTCCTTCAGGGCGGGATATCAAAAAAATATACCTATACAAAACGGGAATACAAAAACCAGAATCCGAACGAGGAGACGGAAACGAACAACCAGCCGAAAAAATAGGTCGTGATCTAATTTACGTCTGATAATTTGCTGTAAAAAAAATATTCCAGTTCACGGGGGCATCTTGAATTTCCTCTTTCAAACGGAGGTAAATTTATTTTTTTGATCAATTTCAGGAGATCCAAAATATAGAGAAGACCCATAATTGTTACAACGCGAGCCGGACCTCTTTTGCCGCCTCGCACATATTTTTTAACTTTAAAAATACCCTTTCACGGGTACCCATCCGCATGCCGCAGTCGGGATCGATGAGCATGATCCGGGGACCAAAGACTTCAACCCCTTTCTCAATCCGGGTTTTGATCTCTTCGACGCTCTCCACTGCATCGGTGGAAGAATCGACACAACCGTACCCGATCATCCGCCCGGTAAGGTCGCGGGACCGGAAGAGTTCAAGGTTTTGAGGATTTTTTGAGAATTCAAAATCCAAAACATTGACATTGATCTTCAGGATGTCATCGATAACATCGGAGAGATTGCCGCACACGTGCATGCAGGTGGGGATCCGGATGGATGATGTGATCAACTCAATTGCCTGCTTTGCGACAGCAAGGTCCGCAACGCCGGTTGAGAGGATCGGTTCATCGATTTGGAGCAGGGTCACACCTGCCGCTTCAAGGCTCCGTGCCTCAACGATAAGGGCTTGCGCGAGATCGAGCGCGAGCTCCTCCTTGTTCCGGTACATTGGTGTACTGATGTGAAGCCCGTGGGCGAGCGTGGACGGGCCGGTGATGATGCCCTTCACTTTCGGGGCTTTTGTGATGGCATACTTTGTATCACCCGTCGTGATCGGGCTCGATGCCGGCTGCACCTTACTGATCACCTCCTGCCCCTTTATACCTGCGAGGTGTGAAGAGAACGCCTGGATCATATCGCCCCGGACCTGCCCGTCCGAGATGATATCGATGCCTGCCAGGATCTGGTCTGCCACTGCGGTCTCAACAGCTGAGTGCAACGGATCAAAGAGGCTCCGGAGCCCGCCGCCCTTCACCACCGGGTAACTCCCGACGACGGTGGTGGCGAGCACCTTGTTAATGAAATACGCTTTTGCCATAGGATACCCGGATGTTCTGAATTGTAACCCGGTTGACCCGGGCAATAAAAATAATATCTGTTCAGGGAACAAGCCGGTGCATGTCACGCGGGAACAGGACGGCTTCACGGACATTTGAAAGTCCGAGCATCGTCATAATCAGCCGGTCAGCCCCGAGCCCCCAGCCGGCATGGGGTGGCATACCGAACCTGAACGGGCGCAGGTAGAACTCAAAACTCTCCGGGTTGAGTCCCTTCTTTTTGATCTGCGAAACGAGCAGGTCGTACTGGTGGACGCGTTCTGCACCACTCGAGAGTTCCATTCTCGGGTGCATAAGGTCAAATGCCTTGCAAATCGAGGGATCATTCTCGTATGGCATCGCATAGTATGGGCGGATCTCTGTAGGCCAGTCAACGATGAAGTAGTGCCCGCCCATCTCATCCCCGATTGCATGTTCCGCTGCGGCGCCGATATCATCGCCGTACTTGATCGGGTCTGCAATCTTCTTCTGTGCGATCGCGATCGCATCTGCATAGGGGAGCCGGGCAAACGGGGCTTTCGGTACGGCAAAATCGGCAATCTCAAGGTTTGCGAGATAATCCCCGCACGTGGCATTCACGTACTCGTATGTTTTTACGATCAGGTCCTCGAGAATGCGCATCACCTCATGGTGGTCGACATAGGATACTTCGATATCGATCGACGTTGCTTCGTTTAAGTGTTTTGTCGTATTGTGTTCTTCGGCGCGGAAGATCGGTCCGATCTCGTAGACTTTCTCAAAACCCGCCGCCATCATCATCTGCTTGTAGAGCTGCGGGCTCTGGTTTAGGAACGCCTCCTTGTCAAAGTAAGCGATCGGAAAGAGTTCAGTCCCGCCCTCGGTTGCAGCGGCGACGATCTTGGGTGTCGTGATGCCAATGAATCCTTCCTTGTGGAAATAATCATTCATCGCGTGCATCGCGGCACTGCGGATCTGGAAGACTGCGGCGACACGGGGTCTCCGCACATCGAGGAACCTGGAGTCGAGCCGGGTGTCGAGGTCTGCCGGAACCTTCTCCACCACATCGAGCGGTAGCGGCGTCGCTGCAAGGCTCACGATCTCGAATGTGTCAGGTATAAGCTCCCTGCCACCCGGTGCTTTCTCCATTGCCTTTACCGTACCGACTACTTTCACAACTGACTCGCGGGAGACCGCTTTTGCCGCGGCAAGTACCGCGTCAGAGACTTTCTTTTTCGGGATGGTCACCTGGATGATACCGGTCCGGTCGCGGATCAGAAAGAATGCAAGTCCACCGAGATCCCGGACCTCGTGGACCCAGCCGCAGACTTCTGCATGTCCTGTTTCCGGCGTGACTGACTGTATGGGTATACGCATTAAAATCCTATTATAATGAGGCGGGGAGGGTAATGGACTTTATGGGAAGATTCGTGCGAGTCACCCGTAATGACATCCGCAGAAATCCGTAACCTGTATATAGTGTATAATCTTCAGTACGATAGGAGAAACAGAATGGTGGATAGTCCAGTCGAAGTAGAGTCGGAGGGATTGAAAGGGATAAGCAAGGGGACGAAGATCCTTGTTGGGATCATTATTGCGATTGTACTTGTTGCCCTCATCGCAGTCTTCACGCTGACAATTGGGGTGATGGAAACACAAGCCGGAACGAATTTTCCCTATGTCACATCATATAAGGTCACGCTGCCAGACGGTGAGCCGGTCTCGATCGGGAACAGCCGAATCGTGGTGATGGCGGATGATAACGCGGTATTGACTGATGTCGATGGCACAAAAGAGAAACTGGTTGTCGGGCAGCAACGGGTGATCAACCCGCATAAAGCACGGATTGCCGCATTGGGCATCCCGCTGCTTGATACGGATTTCCAGATCACGCTCACGTATCTCGGGCAGACTGGGAAAAACGTAAACTTTGATATGACCGTAAAAACCTCAAAACAGGTGCCGGAGATCGTGCTCAGGCGTCTCATCCCGGCGAACATGAATGCCCAGCCGGTGTAAAAACTCTTTTTTATAGGATTGCCTGCGGATTAAAATTAAGAGTAGCCATGCAGCGTTTCAGGCAGTGGGGAATCGCGGGTCACCCAACGGTGTGCTTCTACCGTTTTCCACCACCTGCCTAATTTTTATACCTCCAGTTCGTCAGAACAGGGTTTTCTGTGGCAACTTGAGGTGTTGTTTTGCAGCAGGAGTTGTCTCCCTGCCCTGCGGGGTTCGCTTGAGAAAACCGATCTGGATGAGATAGGGTTCGTACACTTCTTCGATCGTCCTTACTTCTTCCCCGACCGAGATCGCAATAGTCTTTGCCCCGACCGGTCCTCCGCCGAAATCAAGAGCGATCACCGACAGGATGCGGCGGTCAATATCATCAAGCCCAAGTTCGTCGATCTGCAGGAGTGCAAGACCGTCACGGGCAATGTCTTCTGTGATCGTTCCGTCCCCTTTGACGATGGCAAAGTCCCGCACTCTCCGCAGGAGCCGGTTTCCGATCCGTGGCGTGCCCCGGCTCCGCTGTGCGACCTCAGCCGCCCCTTTCGATGTGATCGGGATCTTTAAGATCGCGGCGCTCCGGGTCACAATCTCGATGAGATCCGCGGTCGAATACAGGTTCAGGCGGACAATAATCCCGAACCGGTCCCGGAACGGCGAACTTAACAGCCCCTGCCGGGTTGTTGCACCGATCAGCGTAAAGTGTTCGAGCGTCAGCTTGATCGAACGGGCACTCGGACCCTCGCCAATCAGCACATCGATAAAAAAGTCCTCCATCGCAGGATAGAGGATCTCCTCCACCACCGGGTTCATGCGGTGGATCTCATCAATGAAGAGCACATCCCCGGTTTTTAGTGCGGTGACGAGCGCTGCCACATCTCCCGGCTTTTCCAGCACCGGACCCGTGGTGGTCCTGATTGCCGCGCCCATCTCATGTGCGATGATATACGCAAGCGTGGTCTTGCCAAGCCCGGGCGGTCCCGAAAAAAGGATATGATCGATGGGCTCACCCCGGCGCTGCGCCGCTTCGATTGCGATCTGCAACGCTGCTTTTACCTGCCCCTGCCCAATGAACGCATCGAGCCGTGCCGGGCGCAGCGTGAGTTCCTCCTGGTCATCTGGCAAGGGTTCCGGGGAAATAACTCGTTCGGTCATGCTCCTCGCTATCGATCTCTGAGCATTGTAAGCGCTGCCTTGATGAGCACCTGTATGGATGCATCTTTTGTTCCAGCGGCAGCCGATTCCACCGCATCATACGCGGCTTTTTGGGCAAACCCGAGCGAGACCAGTGCACTCACCGCATCGCGGATGTGCTGATCTGCCCGTCCGGCAACCGAAGGCGCCATCGATTCACGCACCTTCTTCATTTTGTCCCGGAGTTCGAGGATGAGCCGTTTTGCGCTTTTACTTCCGATCCCTGAAATCCGGGTAAGACTTTTTTCATCCTCTGACAGGATGGCGAAAACAAAATCATCAAGCGCGATCTGGGAGAGGATATTCAGCGCAGTCTGCGGACCGATCCCGGAGACGCCGATGAGAATGGAGAACATTTCGCGTTCGCTCGGGCGTAAAAACCCGTACAGGGTGATCGCATCCTCACGCACCGCCATGTACGTGAAGAGTTTCACCTTGTCAGTAGTACGGGTGATCTCCTGCACTGCCGGTTGGGGTACATTCACCCGGTACCCGATCCCGTTCACCTCCAGCACCACCCACCGGTCACCGGTCATGACCGGTTCACCGTACAGATACGCAATCATTGTACTATCTCATGACATGGATATGACATAAGGCAATCGAAAGACCATCTGCGGCATCATCTGGCTTTGGCACCGCATCAAGGTGGAGCAACCGGCAGATCATCTCCTGCACCTGTCGTTTGTCTGCCCGCCCCGACCCGGTGATTGCCTGCTTCACCTGGTTCGGGGTGTACTCTATCACCGGGATCTGTCGTTGTTGTGCGGCGAGCAGGATCACGCCCCGCACCTCGCTCACGCTCATTGCAGACGTGACATTTTTGGCAAAAAAAAGTTTTTCCATCGCGATGCAATCTGGCGGGTACTTTTGAAGGAGTGCTGAAATTTCGGTAAAAATTGCAACCAGCCTCTCCCCGGTACGCATCTTTGCCGTTGTCTGGATGCACCCATAACACAGGGGCGACACAACTCCTTTGTCTGCCTGTATTACGCCATAGCCGAGCCGGGCAAGCCCGGGATCAATCCCGATAATAATCATGGTATGCTGCACGCTCCGTTTTTTATCTCCGGCGTTTCCTCTCCAGTACCCTGTCCCGTTTCACCCAGTCACGGGATCTCGCTTTGCACCATGTGAATGAGCGCCCCAGATTATAACCCTGCCGGCACACGATCCGGTACACGGTGCGGGGTACATACGGATCATCTCATCGCACGGATCTTTTGGTCATTTCCTTCGATCATTCCTATTTTGCGCAGGTCGGAAACCATGCTTTCGACAAATTTTTGGGAGGCATGCGCTGTTATCCGTTGTTCGGCATCCTTTAACTTCAAAGAAACTGCATCCATCTCCAGGATCAGGTCAGGAAGTGAAATTTTCCCCACCCTGGAAATCACATCCATAATGGCTTTAATTGCGACACCTTTGTCCACCAGGTTGTTTAGCAGATCGTCAAGGCTCGTTTCGTCAATCTCAAGATTATCAAGGGCTTCTTCAACCTCATCCGGTGTGCAGGCAGCATGAATCATGGGATCAATGACGAGACGAGTCTCAGTTTCATAATAGATGCGGGTGTGCAGAACGAGACCGAATTTTTTCAGGGTCTCTGGATCGAATTCATCCGGGTCTGATGCCCTGCGCTCCATGGGCAGATCATCCGGGTTGATCTTTTTTGCAAGGCGGATGCCTTCAGGCTCGGTCTTTACCAGACCCTCATCCTCCATCGTTGTCAGGCAATCGATGATCGGCATCTTTTCCGCGAATAACGGTCCAGTCATTGAAATTAATTTTTCTGCGAGTGATGCTGCCCGTTTATCCCATTCCGGATCTGCTTGTATTTTTGCCGCAAAATCTGCAGCGATATCAGCCTTCATCTTTTCGTACTCTTCAGTCGTCAGGATAATATCGCCGGGATTGAATTTATCCATAACCTTACTGATGAAACTATGGATGGCGTTCAGGTTTGACAGCGCCGCTGTGTTGTGCACATTAAATGGATTTCCATTTCCCTCGTGGAGTTTTCGCGGATCTGTATTTGATCCCTCAAATATCCTGATGATGCCTTTGATCGGACCGGACAGCAGCGTCTCATTGAAGATGTAACTATCGGTTATCTTCTGTACGCGGCAGCGTTTTTCCCGTAAAAATCTGATAAAAGCATCCGCATCCTCTTCATTGGCAAACAGCAGGGACTCTTCCAGTACCATACCTATAGGTTGGGATACCTGCCCATAAAACTCTCTGTCAGGATGCACCGGATGTTAATCTGAAGATGTCGTTTACCATCTTCACGCTCCTGTATGCGTGTGGCACGCAGGTGCATCATGGCGTTTTTTTACTATGCCTCTTTTTTATTTCCATTTAAAAAGGGGAAACATTGGTTTGAGGAGATCATCATCGTTTTTTCCGAGCGCTGAAAGGGCATAGGTGCGGGTGTAGTGCGAGCCCTTTGAATCCTCAAATACGACAACGGCTTTTGCCTCGTTTACCATCTCATTGAGCATATGTTCAGAGCTTGCATCCGTCGCGAGATTGGGGATATCAAATTCGATATTTAACGGTACCATGGCGATATGGATCCCGTACGCGGGTGCTGTTCCCCGGTTGGTGACGTTGATCCGTTTTGCATTGTCATGGAGACTGACCACAATGTCAGGGAGCACCTCTGAATCTTCCATGATATAGAGGGACATTGCGATTGCACAAAGAATGATTACGCCGATAGCGCCAAGATATATATCAATAATAAAAAGGATGACGCAGATAAGAATTCCTGCAATAAGAATAATCTTATGATTTTTTTCCATACATCCTGTAGGATAAAAAACTATATCAAAATGTGTGAAGTGGGCCCGATGCGATTTGAACGCATGACCTCCCGGTTATCAGCCGGGCGCACCACCGAGCTATGCTACGGGCCCAAAAGTGTACCTTGAATTTACCTTATTAGTTATCCCATTAGAGTTTTTATAGGTTGTTAATGCCAGTCTGGGAACAGAGATGATATAGATAGGGATATGTGCCCGAAAAAAGACGTAAATAATACGGATCTGTCCTATGAAACGACAATATCTCCTTGGCAACGAAGCGATCGCCCATGCAGCTCTTGAGTCGGGCGTGGATTTTGTAAGCGGTTATCCCGGTACGCCCTCATCTGAAGTGATCGATCACCTCCGTGTGCAGCCGGAACGGTCTTTTTATGTCGAGTGGTCAGTGAACGAGAAGGTGGCACTTGAAAACGCGCTTGCCGCGGCATGGTGCGGTGTCCGGGCGCTCTGCACCATGAAGCATGTAGGTCTCAATGTCGCTTCAGACCCGTTAATGACCAGTGCCTACACCGGTGTGACCGGCGGGTTTGTGATCATGAGCGCAGATGATCCGTTCGCCCACAGCTCCCAGAACGAGCAGGACACCCGGTGTTATGCTCATTTTGCGCGGTTGCCCTGTCTTGACCCCGCAAGCGTGCAGGAGGCGCATGACATGATGCGCGATGCATTCCGGTTATCAGAGGAGTTCGAGCTTCCCGTGATCTTCCGCCCCACTACCCGCATCTGCCATTCAAAAGGCGATGTGGAACTGGGGGATGTTGCTGCAAGCCCGAGAAAAGGGGAGTTCCACAAGGACCCGAAGCAGTATGTGGTGATCCCGGCGCACACGCGGATCCTCCACAAGAAACTGAATGAAAAGCAGCCCGGAATTAAAAAACGGCTTGTTGAATGTGGATATAACCGGTATGAAATACTGGGGGATACTGCGGTGATCGCGAGCGGAATCGGGGCATCGTATGTGCAGGAAATACTGCCTGCAGGCATCTCCTTTATGAAGATTGGAGCATATCCGATTGACGAAAACTGGCTGGGAGATTTTGTTAAAAAGCACAAAAAAGTCCTCGTCATTGAGGAACTTACCCCAGAGGTGGAGGAACAGGTACGGCAGGTTGCAGGGGGTGTTCCGGTGTTCGGCAAGAAGAACGGATATGCACCGGTTGAGGGGGAGTTGTCGCCGCCTCTTGTAGCAGCGATTATGGTGCGGGCAGGGTTTTTACCGGAGAACCCGTTTCCTGCGGTCGTTCCGGAACCGAACCTCCCGATGCGTCCTCCGATCCTGTGTGCCGGGTGTCTCCACCGGGCTGCATTTTACGCGATAAAAAAAGTTTTCAAGGATGCAATATATCCAAGCGATATCGGGTGTTACACGCTCGGACTCCAGCTGGGTGTCGTTGATACCGCGATCTGCATGGGAGCATCGATCACCGTTGCAAGTGGCATTGCCCATTCAGGGGATCCCCGGGACGTTGTATGCACCATCGGGGACTCGACCTTCCTCCACACCGGAATCCAGGGACTGGTGAACGCGGTCTACAACGGTGCGAATATGACGGTCGTCATCCTTGATAACCGGACCACGGGAATGACCGGGCACCAGCCCAACCCGAACACCGGAAAGACCGCATGCGGTGTTGAGACCCCCCCGGTTTCATTGGATGCTCTCTGTCGTGCCTGCGGGGTCAACTTTGTCGAAACAGTTGACCCGTTTGATCTCGCCGGTACCATAAATGTCCTCTCTCTGGCAAAGAAAAAAAAGGGCGTAAAGGTCATCATCGCCAAACAGATGTGCGTCATCATGGCGCGCCGTGCCGGGGTGAAACGGCACCGGTATATGGTCAATTCCGAGGTATGCACCAATTGTGGCACCTGCGTGCGGTTCGGCTGTCCTGCGATCGAAGTCGTTCTCGAAAAGGCGCGGATTAATGAACTGTGCAGCGGGTGTGCCGTCTGTGTCCAGCTATGTCCTTGCGGGGCAATTGGTCGGGAGGTTTCAAGATGACCGTAAGTTTTGACATCCTGATCGTCGGGATTGGCGGTCAGGGTACGATTCTTGCCTCCAATATTCTTGGTGAAGCCTGTCTTATTGAGGGCAGGCATGTGAAGGGAGCGGAAACACATGGTATGGCGCAACGCGGGGGTTCGGTGGAGAGCCATATCCGGATTGGCGGGCAGTTCGGACCGTTGATTGTACCCGGTCAGGCTGATTTGTTAATCTCGTTTGATCTGCTTGAAGCCCTCCGGTACTCACATTACTTAAAAAAAGGAGGGATGCTGGTAGTGAACCGTCACCTGGTTCTCCCAACTTCGGTATTCACGCAGAAAATTGCCGTGCCAACCGAAGATGAGATCATTGGCAGGCTCAAAAACTGCGATCTCTGCCTGCTTGATGCGGATGCGATTGCCGCTGATGCAGGCAGTGTGCTTGCCCAAAACGTCGTGATGCTGGGGGCGGCTTCTGGTGCAATGCCCCTCAAACCCGAATCGCTGGTTGCAGCGGTCAGAAAACTTGTCCCGCCAAAGACCATTGAGGTCAATATAAAAGCCTTTGAGATGGGCAGAAAATTCGAAGAAAAGTGCTGATGGACACGCGGTTTTTGTGCATCTCTTCCGGCATGATGCTGGTTGTGCCAACAGGAATTCCCGACGGGTTCCTGCAGCGCAATGATGTGTTCTCGCGGGAACGCCGTCATCCCCACGGCATCTCAACGGGTAGCCTCCAACAGTTACCATAAATAGCAGTAAAGATAAATGAAATTCGAGTATGGAAAATCAATACCTGTCGATTTTAATTGGCTTTATTATCATTATTCTTATCGTCAATACTACAGCAATTTTCTCCATTGCATCTGATCAGGGTTTGATGGGTTCTGGACAAACACGGATCCCTGTATCGGCGGTAACATCAGTTTCATCTCCCATAGATGAGGGAGTAAGCGCCAGTCCATCTCCAACCCCCACTGCACCTGTGATAACTCCTACCGTGCCACCCACCCCGCTGCCGGTGGTTCAGCCAACAGCGGTCCCCGTCCCTGTTCCCACACAAATCGGGCTGGAGATCATTTATAACACACCATCGGTAATACCGACGCCGGCACCAATCCAGCCGGAAGTACCCGTTGAATCAACCGCAGGTTATGTAAAAATTTATGAACTCAAGGATGCAGCCGTGAATACTAATTTCCCCAGTGTTTCGTTCCCCCTTGCCAATCCTCCGCTTGTCATCGATTATGAAGTGAAACCGGTGAATATCACCGATATAAAGGTGCTTGACTATAAACTGAAGGACACGCAATTCCATGACACAATCACGATTAAACGTCCCTATGAAAATACGTGGTTTGCCATTAATGTTCGTGACAAAGACACGGGTGAGATTGTCAAGACTGCGGGATATGGGAGAACCTATGGACTTCAGTCACCCGGGCAGTTAGAACTATATAAAAGTGGAAATTATTTGTTTGAATTCGATGGCGATTATGTGAATGTAACCCTTACCATGAAAGTAAAACCGGAAGGGAACCCCGTAAGCTAAGGATTTTGTGTCAATAAATGCCGGTTCGTTGATATGCCGGGAAAAATCCTTAAGGTCGGATACATCTTAATTTTTTTATTCCAGATTCAATCTCATTTTGCCCAATGGACTTTTGACTGTTCTTAAATTTTTGTGACGATGGAAAGCAGCGATCCTCTCGGATAAAGCATGCGTTCATCCTTTTGAATGCAGGCATTTATGCATCAAAGAACACCGACCCGGAAAAGGTGGGATGCGGTACCGTCTGGATACCATCAAACAATGAACCCGCGCACATGATTTCGTTCGTTTTACCCACTTAATTCGGTTTTTGTGAATTTCTGCTCACTGGACACTCATACGTGCTTTCGTCGTGTAGCTGGTTGTGCAAACATATTTCACTGAGTATCAGGGATTACCACATGAATACAATTTGAATATTCAAGTTAGGTTGATTTTCATGCAGTTACACACTGACAAGGGTAAAGTTTTTCAGGTTTGTAGGATTGTCGCGTTATTTGTACTTATCGTCATTCTGCCGGTATCGGCAGCTGGTATCGCTCCAGTCACCAGTCCGGGTGTGCTGCCGGATACGGAACGGGGGCACTTCGCCTTGCCAGTAGACCTTGGGAGGTTGTTGACATGAAAGGAATGAGCGTCATAGTAGCAATGAGTCTCGTGATCCTTCTTTGCCTTGCGTGTTCGCCGGTAATGGCAAATGAGTCGGGTGTAGTGAATGGATCGGTGGGATCAGAAAATATCATTGGGGTAATCAATGCCGAAGTAATATCGGGTCCTCCGAGTACCCCGACGGGCACACCTCCTGCCGAAACGGGATCTACGTCCGGCAGTGAAACATATGTATTCGTTACCAAATGGGGATCATATGGGTCCGGTGACGGGCAGTTCTCCATTCCCCAAGGTGTCGCAGTAGATTCGTCGGGCAATATCTACGTCGCTGACTCGGGCAACGATCGCATCCAGATGTTCAATTCTTATGGGACATTTTTATCGAAGTGGGGATCAT